>WNGR01000512.1_pt1 | contig 54488 bp, 44 predicted proteins | sample 5407581 | NCBI WGS metagenome assembly WNGR01 (sample SAMN13153383, study PRJNA577476) | soil metagenome | isolation source: 80 cm soil or saprolite under Garry oak tree replicate 2 | place: USA:California | collected 2016-06-15 | reverse complement strand
GCTGCCCGCACGGTTAACGATTCCGATAGCTCGGTCTTATGAACCCCACACGGTTTATTGATCTGATGGCATTTCGCTTTCATGGCTCCTTTTAGCCACTCCCCAGCCCAATTACCCGCTCAAAAACTGAGATGCGCACGCCGGTGCCCGTGCTGATGATGTTCGGCGGCGGCTTCGGCGGAAACGAGTTTCCCCGGCGCGCGGGCGAACCCGCGCCCACGAACCGCTTCGGCGCGTTCGGCGGCTTTGGTGGCGGCACGAACGCCGGCCCGTCCTCGACCGAGATGCTCATCGCCGCCGGCTGGGGCTATGCCACGATCAATCCCAACAGCATTCAGGCCGACAACGGCGCGGGCCTAACCAAGGGCATCATCGGCCTCGTCAACAAAGGCCAGCCGCGCAAGCCGGACGACTGGGGTTCGCTCCGCGCCTGGGCCTGGGGCGCGGCGCGCGGACTGGACTGGCTTGAAACCGATTCCACCGTGGACGCGAAGAAGGTCGGCATCGAAGGCGTGTCGCGCTACGGCAAGGCCGCGCTCGTTACGCTCGCCTTCGAGCCGCGCTTCGCCGTGGCGCTCGTCGGCTCCTCGGGCGAAGGCGGCGCGAAACTGCACCGCCGGAATTTCGGCGAAGCCGTCGAGAACCTCACCGGCTCCGGCGAATACCACTGGATGGCCGGCAACTTCCTGAAGTACGGCGCGGCCGAGTCCAAGTTCGGCAGCAAGAACGCCGGCGACCTGCCGGTGGACGCGCACGAGTTGATCGCCCTCTGCGCGCCGCGCCCGACCTTCATCAGCTACGGCGTCCCCGCCCGCGGCGACGCCAACTGGCTGGACCAGCAGGGCAGCTACATGGCCACGGTAGCCGCCGGCCCCGTCTTCCGCTTGCTCAGCGCGAAGGACATCGGCGAGCAGGAAAACTACCGCACCGCGAAGATGCCGCCGGTCAACACCGGCCTGCTCGAGGGCGAACTCGCCTGGCGCCAGCACGACGGCGGCCACGAAGACCGCTCGAACATGAAACATTTCATCGCCTGGGCCAGCCAGCTCCTCGAGCACCGGTGATCGGTGGGATTTCCGAATGAATCCGCTTTGGTAAAAATCACGAGGGTTCGATTCCCTCCACCCGCTCCACTGATGATCGAGCCCTTGCGATTGTGAGCAGGTGAAGTGCAAGTAAATAAGCTGTCGTCTGGAAGGATTGATAATCTACTCCATTGAGCGTCTGCCAAACCTGCAAATACAGCGGGCTGGACTTTTTGAATTTCCTCGGTTCGGACAAGAAGGACGTTACGGCTTTCGCGGAGAGTCAGCGTGGACGAAAGCGCCGATCACACGGCAGCCAAGGCAAGCACTTTGGGACGCGTGCGATTGAATAGCTCCTGGGTTTCCGGGATCTCCGGCACGCGAGCCCGGCCAAACGCAATTTCCAACTGATTCGAGGTCAGGCGATCCTGCCGTAACAAAAACTGGATGTCTTGTAGATCGTCGTCATCTCCTCGCGCCATTTTGGTTAGGATGAGATCGATACTCGCCGGTCGAAAGACAGTCAATTTGGGCAGACCCAAATCGAGTTGTATGCGCCTGCTGATCCAGTCCGGTTGCAGGATGATATCAACTTCACGGAATAAGTGGGTTAAATAAAGGCCGTCCGTTTCTAACTCAGCGTTGGTGCGTTGCACCGCCCGCCAGAAATCTTCGTGCTCGTCGGGCGGCTGCAACCAAGCCAGCGGCAGAATGCCGTCCACATCCTGCGTGTTGTGAAAATGTTCCGGTGCCTGAGAATAACCCAAAACCAGTGCCGAACGCCCAAAGAGCGTAATTTCAGCAGGCACAGTCAGATGCCGGTCAAGTGTTGTTAGAATCCGAAGCGGGTTGCTCATTCGGCCGGTTCGCGCCGCCCAAGCCACTTGATATTCGGGCCGCCCGCGAAAGCAGTGACACCGGTCTGGCTGACAAAGCGGGACCAGTGGGGGAGAGCATCCGGAGGACAAGCCAGCCGCTGTGGCAGGTGGCGGAGCAGATACGACCAGGGCTGCGCGTCCGGCGCGAAGCGCGCGGCGATGGCGGCGATATACAGCAAAACGGGTTCCACCCTTTCCATGACCGCTAATCTGGCTAGTCGCGGCGCGTCGGTTCGCGGGGAACTGAGCAGTTGCGCGGCGGCGCGAATGAATGCGGAATTGTAGGGATGCTGGCCGAGACACAGCGCGACGCCGAGTTCTTCGTCACTCAGATCAGGATGGTCGGGCGGGAGGTCGCCGGGGAAATCACGCTCGTAATGGCTGGCGCCCCGACCGACGGCACATTTGAGCAGCCATTCGCCGACCCGACCTTCCGCACAACCACTAATCTGGCGGACCTTGCGCAGCAGCGGCGACACATGAACGGTATCGCCAAGCCGCCGGGCCAGTGGCGGGCTGCTTGACTGCTCGATCGTTTCCACGCGGAAATTGTAGCACGGGCGGAGCGACGTTGGCGAATTTCTTTCGCGGAGCACGGGCTTTTCAAAAAAAAGCGCTTGACGTCACTGCCCGCCATTTTTCACGGCAATAAACACGAGGGTTCGATTCCCTCCAACCGCTCCATGGATTTCGATGGGTTGCGAACCGTTTGGCTACAATGCAGTTAAAAAAGGGCCGTTTAATCCAGCAAAAGGTTCACAGCTACAAATCTGGCGTGGAGCAAATCGCCCGCCCAACAATGACTTTTGAATGGAATCATAACGAGGGGTCGATTCCCTCCACCCGCTCGATGGTCAATCCCAGGCCACGAAATCAACTGTTTCCTGCGTTTTTGATTCTCTGAAAAGCAGCAATTGCTAACGTCCTCTGACGGCTCAAGGCCCGAAGACATTTTTGGCAAAAGCGGGCGGCTGGCGTAGATTCCGGATATGCAGGCCGTCGTTGAAACCGTGGTGATGCTGGCTCTGTTCAATCTTGGTGGCAGGGAGATAGGCCTAATTCTTGCGCTGGTCCTCATCCTGTTTGGGGCCAGAAAGTTACCGGGACTGGGCCGAGGACTGCGGCGGGGAATTTTCGAGTTTCGTGAGGCGACCAAGCGGGTGACTGAACACCTGAAAGATGCAATCGATAAGGAGGCGAGCGAGGCGGGACGAAGCGTGGGGGGAATTTATGGCAAACCGGCAGCCCAAGCATTGACGCCGGATAATCAGGTTGTCGAGATGTATGACCCCGCCGTCCATCAAGACGAAACGCAACCGCGCAAGCGCCGCAAGGGTAGGATAAAGGGTTTTATGAAATTATGGTGGTGGATACGTCGGTCCGTGCGGGCAATCCGCGGCGTGGGCGAGAGGATGTAAATTCCGACCGGCACTGCCAGCTTGCGGGACCGAGGATCGTCAACCACACCGTGAACACTGGCCAAGCTGAGCGGCATGGAAGCGAAGTCGAAGGAGCTCGTGGAAAAGGGCGCGGAGGTTTACGCGAAGGCGTGAATCTGTTATTGGTCGGTCATGCCGGTTAACGAACCATCTTCAAAAATCCCGCTGGCCGAGGTGTTCCGCGCCGCGAACGGTTTGGTCCCCGCGAAGTTGATTGCGGATTGGGCGCTCGGCGGGGCGCTGGCGGCGATTTACTACGTCGAGCCGTTCACCACCTACGACGCGGACATTTTTTTCATCCCTATCGGCAAGGGACTGACCGCTGGCATCCCGGCGATTCACGCGCATCTGCAATCGCAAGGCTGGCAGGTCGAGCGCGAACATCTCCTGGTGCGCGGATTCCCGGCGCAATTTCTCGCCGCCGGCGGATTGACCGAGGAAGCCGTGCGCGAGGCCGAGCGGATTGAATTCGAAGGCGTGCCCGCGAAAGTTTTCCGCGCCGAACACATCGTTGCCATTGCCGCCAGCGTGGGGCGGCCGAAGGACAAGGCGCGCATCGAACAACTTCTCCAGCAGGCCGACCTCGACAAAACCAAGTTGGAAAACATCCTCCGATGCCATAATCTCAAACTGCCAACGATATGAAACTGGAGCTGCGGCGAAAACTCGCGCGCGAATCGTTCGAGGAAAAAATCCGGAAAGTCGGGCAACTCGTCCGGCTGGCGAAAACCTTTCCCCGCCGCGCTTCCCGGCCTACCCCGGCTCGTCCTTCCACCAAATGACCCTTGAGCCCCATGCCATTGTCCGATCAACATTCTGATGCGTCTTCCGGGAAGAATCAGGACTGCTGCTTTAAAACGACGCACTGGAGCATTGTCCTCGCCGCCGGAAACAGCTCCGCGCCGGGCGCGCGCGAGGCCCTTGAAAAGCTCTGCCGCACCTACTGGGCTCCCATCTACGCCTGTGTGCGACGCAAAGGCCGCGGCCCAGATGACGCCCAGGATCTCACCCAGGAATTCTTTGCACGGCTGCTGGAGAAAAAGTATTTCGAGCTTGCCGATCGCGAGCGAGGACGCTTTCGCTCGTTCCTGCTCACGGCGCTCGGCCATTTTCTTGTGAATGACTGGCGCAAGGGCAACGCCGAAAGACGCGGCGCGGGCCAGCCGGTCATGTCGCTCGATCAACAACAGGCTGAAGAGGGTTATCAAGCCGAGCCGGCTTCCCCTGATCTGTCTCCGGACAGACTTTTTGAAAGGCGGTGGGCGCTGGCCTTGTTGGAACAAGTCCTGGCGCAACTGCGCGCCGAGTACGAGGCCGGAGGCAAGCGCGACGTGTTCGACAGCCTCAAGCCCTTCGTCTGGGGCGAGAAAAGCTCGTTGAGCCAGGCCGAAGTTGCCGCGCGGCTCGGAACGACGGAAAACGCCGTGTCGCAGGCGGTGCATCGCTTGCGCCAACGCTATGGAGAACTGCTCCGTGCCGAAGTGGCCAATACGGTGGCCGCCCCCGGCGACGTTGAGGACGAACTGCGCCACCTGCTCGCGGCCATCAGCGCGTGAGCCGGCGCGACGTGGATTTTCGCAGTAGCGGGCCGGGGTGAGGGGTTGCGGACGAGGGAATTGCCGAAAGGCAGTCGGCGCTCCCCTAGCGATGAACCGGGAAGCAAACAGCCCGTTGAAAGAAGGCACTTCCCGTAGCAGCCGAGGTCACGAGGCTCAAATTTGCTCCGAAAAAGAAGCGATGAGAGAGCCTCCTCACGTCGGCTGCTACTTTCTGAACTGGCCGTTAAGGGCGAGACTTCTCTGCGAATCTTTGTCAGGTTTTGCCTCGGTTGCTGTAATCATCTTATGGAACCAACTGCGATCAACGAAGACCGTATGGCCGATCCGCCCCGTTGCGGCAAGTGCGGCGCGTCCCTCACCGCGGGCGCGGCGGAGGGTCTCTGCCCGACCTGCCTGTTCAAGGACGGCCTGGAGCTGCTCGGCACCGCCCACCAACGCGCGCCCCCCGCTCCCACCGAAACCTCCGGCACGCGCATCGGGCCTTACAAGCTCTTGCAACGGCTTGGCGAGGGCGGCATGGGCGCCGTCTGGATGGCCGAGCAGAGCGGGCCGGTGCGCCGCAAGGTGGCCCTCAAAGTCATCAAGCCGGGAATGGACTCGGCCAACGTGCTGGCGCGCTTCGAGGCCGAGCGGCAGGCGCTGGCCCTGATGGACCATGCCAACATCGCCAAGGTGTTCGACGCCGGCGCGACCGAGGCCGGCCGCCCCTACTTCGTCATGGAACTGGTCAAGGGCATTCCCTTCACCAAGTACTGCGACGAGCAACGACTCTCCATCCGCGAACGATTGGAACTGTTCATCCCGGTCTGCCAGGCCATCCAGCACGCGCACCAAAAAGGCATCATCCATCGCGACCTCAAGCCCAGCAACGTGCTGGTGGCGCAATATGACGGCAAACCCGTGCCGAAGGTCATCGACTTTGGCGTGGCCAAAGCGGTGGGCCAGCAGTTGACCGAGCGGACATTGTTCACCGAGTTTGGCGCGGTTATTGGGACGCTGGAGTACATGTCGCCGGAACAAGCCGAGTTCAATCAGCTCGACATCGACACGCGCAGCGACATCTACAGCCTGGGGGTGCTCTTGTATCAGCTTTTGACCGGCACCACGCCGCTGTCGCGCGAGTCCGTTCAAAAAGGGGCGCTCGACGAGCTATTGCGCTGCATCCGCGAGCAAGAGCCGCCCCGGCCGAGCACGCGCTTGAGCCAGAGCAAGGACACCCTGCCCGGCATCTCCGCGCAGCGGCAGTTGGACCCGGCCCAACTGACGCGCCTGGTGCGCGGCGACCTCGATTGGATCGTGATGAAGGCCTTGGAGAAGGACCGCAACCGCCGCTACGACACAGCCAATAGCTTGGCCATGGACCTCCAACGCCACCTGCATGACGAACCCGTGCTGGCCAGGCCCCCGACCGCGGCGTATCGGCTAAAGAAATTCGCGCGCAAACATCGCGTGGCCGTGGCGGCCGCCGCTGGATTTGTGTTGTTGCTCGTTGGCGCGACAGCCGTCAGCAGTGGTTTGGCCTTCTGGGCCAACCGGGAGAAAGCACGAGCAAAGAAGTCCGACGACGAAGCCCGTGCCGTGCTCGGCTTTTTCCAGGATAAGGTGCTGGCGGCGCCCCGTCCAGGAGAAGGACGCGGCTTCGACGTGACAATGCGCGCGGCGATTGATCTTGCCGAGCCGACCATCGGGATGACGTTTACCAACCAGCCGGTCGTCGAGGCTTCCATCCGGGACGTAATCGGCACCACTTATCTGGCCCTCGGTGAGAACAAGAAGGCAATTGACCAGTACGAACGGGCGGTGGTTTTGCGAAAGCTCCATTTGGGGAGGAACAGCCCTGAGACGCTTACCACAATGAACAAACTGGCTAAGGCATACCGAGAGTTTGGGCAGTTCCGTGAGGCGTCCCGTTTGTTCGAGGAGACGTTAAACCTCCAAAAGGCCAACTTGGGCTTGGATCATCCCGATACGCTCGACACCATGACGGGCCTGGCCATTACCTACGGATTAGCTGGCCAACACAGCGAGGAAGTTTCCTTGATGGAACAGCGGTTGAAACTACAGAAGGCAAAGCGAGGCTCAAAGCATCCCGACGCCCTCCTCGCCATGCACCACCTGGGCCTGGCCTACGATGGGGCGGGTCGCCTGGGCGATGCGGTGTCGTTGTACGAAGAGACATTGAAGCTCAGCAAAAGCAATCCCGAGGCCAAGATGGTCGCACTCTGGTCGATGGAATGCCTGGCCCGTGCCTATCAAAAGATCGGCAAAGCGAGTGAAGCGTTATCCATTTTTGAGGACGCGTTGAAGTTCAGCCAGCGGAAACTGGGACCGGAGCATTTGGAGACGCTTGACTGCATGCACAACCTGGCCGACTTCTGCCAAGACATCGGTCGGCCAGATAAAGCGTTGCCCTTGTTTGAGGAGACGGTAAAATTGAGGAAAGCAAAGCTGGGTGCAGATCATCCCGCCACGCTTCTTTCCATGGGAGGCCTTGCGAGCTCCTATCAAACCGCTGGCCGGGTGAGCGATGCGTTGGCTTTGTACCAAGAAATATTGAGGGTGAGCAAGGTCAAGTTCGGTGTGGACCATCACGACACGCTCGCGTCGATGGTCGCTCTGGCGAACTGTTACTTAGCGGCTGGCCAGGTGAGCGAGGCGCTGCCGTTGCTCGAGGAATCGTTGAAACTGGCGAGAGCGAGACTCGTCCCGGACCATCGTGAAACGCTTGGGTCCATGAACGAACTGGCCATCGCCTACAAACACGCTGGCCGAGGGACTGATGCGTTGGCCATGTTCGAGGAGACATTGAAGTTGATGAGGGCCAAGCTCCGCTCAGACGATCCCTTTACGCTTAATGTCATGTTTAACCTGGCCCGCGCCTACCGGGACGCCGGCCGGCTCAGTGATGCGTTGCCTTTGTTCGAAGAGACGTTGAAACTGGAGAAGGCCAAGCTCAGCCCGGAGGATTCAGCGATGGCCGAGGCAATGAGCAACCTCGCCGAAGCGTATCTCTCCACGAACCGGTTCGCCGAAGCCGAGTCGCTTTTGCGGGAGTGCCTTCCCATCCTGGAGAAGACGGACCCCGGACGCTCACCCACCTATAACGCGGAAAGCCTCTTGGGGTGGGCGCTGCTCGGTCAGAAGAAATACGGCAAAGCCGAACCGCTGTTGGTGCAAGGCTACGAGGGCCTCAAAAAACGGGACGCCGAGGCACCCTCTCCTTCGCACGCGCAGTCCATCAAAGAAGCCGGCGAGCGGATCGTGCAACTCTACGAAGCCTGGGGCAAACGTGACCAGGCCGACGCGTGGCGGCAGAAGTTGGCTGGGGCCAAAGTCTCGCCACAACCGTAAAACCGCGCCAAGCACTTCGCGTCACTCGGAGGCAGGTAAGAGCCTGTTTTAGAATTCGCAGGGGGCCTGTTTTCGGGCAAAAGGCCGGATGGCGAGGCGCGACGAGGGAGGTGCTGCTCGCGGCCACCGTGGGCGCTGCGCTCAGCCACTGCGGAGCAACAAAGCCAGACGGCCTTTTGCCCGAAAACCCTCCGGGCGGCGGGTCTTTTGCCCGTGGCCGGCGTTGGCTCGTTCCTTACAGCCCGCTACGGGCGCTGCGCGCGGCCACTGCGCCTTGGCCACGGCCAAAATTCCTCGCCGCAGGACCCCACGGAGTTTTCAAACAGGCTCTAATCTCGGTTTCTTCGCCGGAAAAGAAAATCGCAACATTCGTGTCAGGTCGGGCCGGGGACTGTGTATCAGAGAGTGGCGGGTTGAAGAAGTTGGATTCGCGGCGCTCGTGGCCAAATCCGGCAAACAGCCTGCAACGAACCCCTGTGAAAGCAGCCATGAATCTGGAAACCGCATTGCGATTGACCGCGGATTTCGCAGAAAGCACGGATAGAAGGCTTTGCCCGCCGGCTTCGGGAACAGCTAACATGAGAATCGCGAAATGAACAACGACCAACAACCCAGGCACCAGTCGCCTGAAAAACAACACCGGAGTAACGTATGAGCAACCTAAAGAAACAAAACAGCAGCGCCAGCGTCTCGCCGCACTCAGCGCATCAGGCGCTCTGCATCCTGGCCACTTTGGCAGGGATATTAGGCGTGAACTTAAGCCAAACCGACGCACGCGCGTCGCTGGCCGACCAGCCGCCGCCGCAAAGATTCACCTTCACCAAGATCGCGACCTTGGGAGTCTCTCCCAATTTTGGCGACTTCGAGTTCGGTCAAATCAACAATCGCGGCGATCTTGTCTTCGTCTCCGAAACTGCGGAGTGCGTCGATACTGGCCTGGGGTTCTCTGCGTGCGAAGGCGTTTTTCTCTTAAACCAGGGGCGAGTTTCCCAAATCGTCACCGCCGGCAATCCGGCCCCGGGAGGTGGAAGCTTTGCAGGCGCCGTCAGTGGCCCAAGCGCGCTCAACCAGGGGGGAGATGCGGCGGTGGCCTTGGCGCTAACTCCGTTCACTTTTCCCTTTGGGTTAAATGCGGGACTCTATCGCTATACATCAGGCTCCGGAACCCTAAGTGCGGTCGTGGTGCCCGGCGTGACTCCGGTCCCTGGAAGTAGCGGCATCGCATTCCAAGGCACGGACCAGGGAGTGAGCATCAATAATCTCGGCACCATCGCGTTTCCGGGAGCGTTCCCGATCAGTGCTGGCCTGCCCGGAACTTCGTCAGGAGTGGGCATCTTTACGGCCGACCGATCTGGCAGTATTTCGAGAGTAATCGTGCCTGGCGATGCGGCGCCCGGGGGTGCGAGCTTCGACGATGCGCAGAATACCGGGATCAACGATCTTGGGGACGTGGTGTTTGAAGCCCATCTGGCGGGTGCAGAATGCGTCGGCGGCCAGCCAGACCCTGCGTTCACACTTGGTTGCAACGCGACGGGTGTTTACCTGCGCCAGGCGCTCTCTGGTAACCTCATTAAGATTGCCCAGCAGGGTGACTTGGATCCTTTGGGCGCCCCCTTCCGGCACGCCTGGGGGCCGGTGATCAATAACTCCGGCCAGGTTGTCTTTGTGGGCGATTTGACCCCGCCTCCGGCGAATGAGCAATCGATGGGCCTTTATCTCTACAACGGGTCTTCAATCGTTCCGGTGGTGCGACCGGGAGATGCCTTGCCGGGTGGCGGCACACTGAAGACAGTCAATGATTTTGTCCACAGTTACGGTCTGAACAACCGCGGCGATGTCAGCTTCAGCGCCGTTCTGAGTAGTGGCGACCAGGGAGTTTACGTGAAGTCCGGCAGCACCATACGGCTGGTGGCCAAAACGGGCACGGTCATGCCGGGCATCGGCACGTTCAGCGCCGGCGGTGGTGGCCCCAGCGGACCTGTCATCAACGACCGGGGGCAAGTCTCCTTTTCGGCAACGTTGGCCAGCGGCGATACAGTCCTGCTCGTTGCCACACTCTCGCCCTGACGCCCTCGCAGCCGAACAAAATTCAGAGAAACATCGAAACCTAAACTCACCCCTGCGACGGCCTGCGGAAGGCACGCGGGGGTGAGAACAAGGAAACCGAGCGCTTAAAACTTTTTTGAAAAAAAGTCTTGACACGTGGGTGAGGGGCGGTAAGAAGTTTTGTTTCCACCAATTGCATGAAACGGTCGCGTCCAGCACCGCCTTTATCTTGCGCACCAGCTCAGGGCGAAGGCTGAAGACGATCGAAAGAATTTTAAGTTCAGAAGCCGCGGCGGTGGTGGGCTCCGTTCTTAAGAAACGCAGAGAAACAACCATAAACCAATCCAGGCGCAAGACGCCTGAAACAGAAAGAAAAAGCTATGAATAGTTCAATCAAACAAAATCCAAAATTGTTCAAGTACTCGGTCGCGGCACTGGCGGCTGGCGCGCTCTTGTTCGCCGGTGCCCTGCCGCTCCGGGCGCAACAACCCAGTGGAGTAGCTCCGCCAGACTCGTCACCAGGCGGACAGACCTACCCCGTCTGGGCCGGTGCATGGTGGCAGTGGTTTATGCAATTGCCGCTGACCAACTCGGCAGGCTTTGTCCATCCCGGCATTGATGCCGGGCAGGCGGCGTTTGACGTAACCGAAGGACAAACTGGTGACGTCTGGTTCCTGGCGGCCCCCTTCGGCACGGTGACGCGGAGTGCCACTATTCCTTCGGGCAAGTCACTGTTCTTTGCCTTGCTCAACGCTGAAGAATCCAGCTTGGAGGGTTTCGCGACACAGCAAGACCAGGCCTCAACAGCGACCTTCTTCGCGAACCACATCGTGGATCTCTTCTGCGAGGTTGATGGGAAGCTGGTCCATCGATTAAGCTCTTTTCGATTCGTCAACCCGCAGATTAGTTTCTTTGCTCCTTGTCCTTGTTGGATTTTTAAATGTGTCCCCAATAGCCGGCCGGCGCAACCCCCTGCCCAGGCCTGCGGCCCCGGCACATCGACTGGAGACGGGTTTTATATCTTCCTGGACGCGTCGGGATTAGGCAGTGGCGAACACACCATTCATTACGGCGGCGCGTTCCTGTTCACGCTGAAAAACGATGGGTTCGACCTGTACCTGCCGCTCGACATGACGTATCACCTGACAGTGCAGTGAGCGAGGAACCCCACACCTCCCGCTCGCGTGAAGGAGCGCGAGCGGGACACCGTTTGCGACCGCCACGAACAAAACTCAAGTAGTTAAGCAGAACTTCTGCCCTGAAGACCGGAGCGCGGATAATTATTCGCGCCCCGGATCGCTCATTCGACTTCGTCATGTGTCCGCGGGACGCCACACTCGATGTGCACCGAAGCCAAGGTTGGAGAAGAGTCGTGCTCAAGGTGAGCGGCATAATGGCAGATGTCGCTCCTACGGAGCTTGCGGATTTTCTCGAGGGCCAACTACAAAGATGCCGCGCCGCTGGCGCTCAAATCAGCTTTTCGTTTTCGAGAGCAGCTTTACGTCGGTCAGGCGCATCTGGTTGTCCACCGCTTTGCACATGTCGTAAATGGTCAGCGCGGCCATGCTCACGGCCACCAGGGCTTCCATCTCGACACCGGTCGGGGCGGAGACTTTCGCGGAGGCGGTGATGACGATGCGATCCTGGCTCCTCGGGATTTGGAAGTTGACCTCGCAGTGCGTGATGGGCAATGGGTGACAGAGCGGAATCAGTTCGCCGGTTTTCTTGGCCGCCATGATCCCGGCCAGCCGCGCGCTGGCCAGCACGTTCCCCTTGGCGATTTGCTCCGCCTCAATGAGCCGGATAGTCTCTCGTTGCAACCGAATCTCGCCGCGCGCCACCGCTTCGCGGCGCATTATCGGCTTGGCGGAGACATCCACCATGTGGGCCTCGCCGCGCGCATCGAGATGTGTCAGTTGTTTCACCGGGACATTTTTGGGACAGAATCGACGGGTTGAACAGAAATATTCCGGGTGTCGCGGTGGGTAAAATCGGCAGGCCCGCCGGTAAACTTGATCCTTAAACTCGGACTTCTCGGGCGGCTTCAGAGGGATTGCTGCCATTCCTTGACGACTGTGCGTATCTGGCCGGCCACGTCGAGCTTCGGCCGCACAAACTTGGGCGTGAACCACGGGAACATGCCCAACAGATCGTGCGTGACCAGAATCTGCCCGTCGCAATCCGGCCCCGAACCGATGCCAATGGTCGGGATCGCAATCGCTTGCGAAATCGCCTTCGCGACGGGGGGGGTGACCAGTTCCAGCACAACGGCGAACGCGCCGGCTTCCGCCAACGCAGCGGCGTCAGCCAGCAAGGCTTCGCGCTCGGCGTCGCTTTTGCCCTTGATGCGGTAGCCGCCTTCCTCGCGCACGCTCTGCGGGAGCATGCCGAGATGGCCGAGAAATGGGATGCCATCGGCGACGATCGCGCGCACTTGCGGCAGAATGCTTCGGCCCCCTTCAGCCTTCACCGCTTCGGCCCCCGCGGCGACGAGCCGCCGGGCGTTTTGCAGCGCCGCGCCGACGGTTGGATAGCTCTGAAACGGCAGGTCCGCCCCGAGCAGCGCCCGCGGTTTGGCGCGCGCGGCGGCGCGCACGTGATGTTCCATCTCCGCCATGGTGACGAAGGTGGTGTCGGCATAGCCGAGCACGACCATGCCGAGCGAATCGCCGACCAGGAGGAGCGGGATACCGGCCTCATCGAGCAGCTTCGCCGTGGGAAAATCATAGGCTGTGAGGGCCGCGATTTTTTCGCCGCGCGCTTTCATGGCGCGGATCGTTTCGGCGGTCAGTTTGGTCGAGCTCATTTTGCAACGATTACGGGGCGCGCAGGCCGCGACAAGTGGAAAGTAACCGTCCTGACAGAAGGCTCATACCTCCGCTACTCCGGCCATAGGTCAATGCTTCAAAATCGACAGCAACTCCGACGGCGTCACCGTCGCGGTGCCGACCTTGCCTACCACTACCCCCGCAGCGTGATTGGAGAGGAGCGCCGCTTCGAGCGGCGACGCTCCCGCGGCGATGGCCAGCGTAAAGGAGGCGATCACCGTGTCGCCCGCGCCGGATACATCGAAGACTTCCCGGGCGACGGTGGGGATGTGATAAGGGGTTTGTCTGCGCTGGCAGAGGAGCATGCCTTGATCGCCCAGGGTGATGAGCAACAGGGCGGGCTGGAGTTCTTCAAGCAGTTTTTCGGCGGCCCGCCGAAGACCGGGGTCCTTGAGCGGATCGCCCGCGCGCGGGTCGTCCTCGAGGCCGGCGAGTTCAAAGGCTTCCCGGCGGTTCGGAGTGATCAACGAGAAGCCGCCCAGGTTCAGATGGTGCACGGGTTTGGGATCGAGGCTGAGCCAGACGCCGCGCGCATGGCAGAAATGTTTCAGGCCGTCCAGCAGCGCCTGAGTAACGACGCCCTTGCCATAATCGCAAACGATCACCGCGTCGGCGGACAACATGGTGGGTTCGAGGGCGGCGAGGAAGCGGCGGGTGGTCGGGCCATCGGTGTCGAGGCGGCTTTCACGGTCGAGCCGCACGACTTGTTGTTGATGGGCGACGATGCGGGTCTTGATGCTGGTGGGCCGGGTCGAATGCGCCAACAAGCCGTGACAATCAACCTTCTGTGCGGTGAGCAACTCTTTGAGCCGCCGGCCGGCGTCGTCGCGGCCGACCAGCCCGAAGAGTTCGGCCGGCACGTCGAAGGCGGAGAGATTGCGCGCCACGTTGGCCGCGCCGCCGGGCATGAAGCTTTCCCGGACAAAATCGACGATCGGCACCGGCGCCTCCGGCGAAATACGGGCCACCTGGCCCCAGATGAACTGGTCCAGCATCACGTCGCCCACGACCAGGATCCGGGCGCGCTTGGCCGCCGCGAGGAGATGGCGGACGCGGGAGGGCGATAAAACGTTTTGCTTCATGTCTTACGAACTGAACGTCGCGCGGCTATAGTCCTGCGGGCATCCCTTCGTCATCAGTGGGCCGTGAGTGTGGATAGTTTAGTTAAGAAAGGCCGTCAACGGACTGGTCGCGCTCGCCGATTCCTGGGCAGCGGCGAGGCCCACTTCAAAGGCGGCGCGTCCGGCCTCCACCGCCAGTTTGAAGGCGAGGGCCATGCGGTTCGGATCGCTGGCGACGGCGATGGCCGTGTTCACGAGCACGGCGTCAGCGCCCATCTCCATTGCTTCGGCGGCATGGCTGGGCGCGCCGAGGCCGGCATCCACCACCACCGGCACGGTGGCTTGCTCGATGATGATGCGAAGCTGGTCGCGAGTCTGGAGTCCGCGATTGGAGCCGATGGGCGAGCCAAGCGGCATCACTGTGGCGGCCCCAATGTCCTGCAACCGTTTCGCCAGCACGGGATCGGCGTTGATGTACGGCAGCACGGTGAAGCCTTCCTGCACGAGCACGGCGGCGGCTTTCAAAGTCTCCACCGCATCCGGCAACAAGTAGCGCGGGTCGGGATGGATCTCCAGTTTCAACCATCGGGGCAAGCCGGCCGCGGCGGCCAGCCGCGCCAGGCGCACGGCTTCTTCGGCGTTCATCGCGCCGCTGGTATTGGGCAGCAGGAGATACTTCTCCCGATCGATGAAGTCGAGAATGTTTGCGAACGGGTCCTTCTGGCCGGACAAATCGGCGCGACGCAACGCCACGGTGACAATCTGAGTGCCGCTGGCGGCGAGCGCCGCGCGCATGGTTTCCGGGGAGGAGAACTTGCCCGTCCCGATCAACAGGCGGGAGTGGAACTCACGTTCGGCGATGAGCCAGGGGCGATTCGCGGATACCATCGCCGCCAGCTTAGGCGGGAAAGGCAATGTTTGTCAAAGTGAGGCGCGCGTTGCCCCGCGCGATTCCTGGAACGTGGCGCCTTGACGGCGCCCTACTTCAGTGTCGCTTCGCCGTTGCCCTCGTCGAAATAGATGGCGTCGCCGACGATGCTGAATTTGAGGTACTGGCGCCAGTGGAAGTAGCCGCGGTCGCACGAGGCCTCGATCGTCTTGGTCTCCGGCTTCGGCGCCGAGCCGGTCCCGGTGGCCAAGGCTTCGTATAACACCCGGCCATCCATCGGCGCGGGCGGCGTCACGCCTAGGAGGTGGAGGATGGTCGGCGGGACGTCCGCGTTGCCGGTGGGCATTTCGTCGAGCATGCCCTTGCGGAAGTCCGGCCCGGCGGCGACCAGAGTATTATGCATATCGAAGCGGCTGAGCGAGGCGTGCGTGCCCTTGCCTTTGGTGCCGCCATCGGAGATGACCAACCCCGGGGTCCCATATTGGCTTTTTTCCTCGCTCCAACGCATCGAGAAGAGCACGTCGGGGAACTCGTTCGTGCGACCGATGCGAACGGCCTCGATTGGGAAGCTGCCCTCGATCTCCAGGCGCGAAAGAATGACGCCGGCAAAGTCCGTGGTCTGGAGGAATTCGACGAGCCGGCGGGTGAGGTCCTCGTCGTGATCGACCACGTAGAGCGAAACGCTGCCCCCCAGGCCCACTACCATAATGTCGCCCGGTTCCGGGTCTTCAAATTTCTTGGTCGCTTTGAATTTTTGTCGCTTGAGGGTCTCGACTACGTCCACCGCGCGTTGAATGGTCGAGAAGCCGTGATCGGAAACGATCATGATATCGGTCTTGTCCCGGACCTTTTTCTCATCGAGCATTTTCAATACCTCACCCAGGTTCTTGTCGGAGTTTTCGATGGCGGAGAGCGAGGTGTCCGAGCCGGGTCCAGTTTCGTGCTGCGAGGCGTCCGGCTCGCTCAGCCACAAGAGGGTGTACATGGGGACGCCTTTTCTCCATAAACCGTGCGTAAGCGCCTTGGTGGTCCAGGCGTCGGGGGCGGTGTTCGGATGAGTGGTGTTGGTCGGAAATTGTTTGTCGTCATTGACTTTGATCAGCGAATCGCGGATGTAGCGGGGAATGGTCTGGCCGCGGTAGAGCAGAACGGAATCCTTCCCCGCCTCCGTGGATTTGCGCGAGGACCGGTCGTGCAGCAACGCGACGGCTTTGGTGCCGGCGATGACGGTGGGATGCCCTTTTTTCTGGAGGATCTCCGCGACTGTGGCAGCGCCGAGATAATTTCCGCCGGTCCACAAGTCGCCCCGCCGCACGGCGTCGAGGCTCTCCGTGCCCTGCGGCCCCAACCAGCCGATTTCGGGGCGGTAATCACTGTTGGCCATGATGCCGCTGCGATCGGGGTAAACGCCGGTGGCCAGGCCGGTGCCGTTGACTTCCGTCGAGCTGATGTAAAGGGGGTGATGATGCTTGAAAAAGACGCCATTGGCCGCCAATGAGTAAAGGTTGGGCGTATATTGCGGGGTGATAAAGTCCGGGCGCATCCCGTCCCAGACCAGGACGACGACGTGCTCGGCCTTGCCTTTCGGGGCCGCGCCGGCCTCAACCGCCGCAAGCACGCCAACCAGAACCACGACCCAACGCCACACATATTTCATAACCATAGATTCGCAACCGGCAACGGAAGGCAGGATAGCCGAGGTGGGCAAGGTTTGTCGAGGGTCGAGCAACGGGACTCAGACCGCTCCGTTGTGCGTATGCCGGATGCGAGCCGCGCAGGCCCAATTTGATGGGTCGGCACGTTGCCGCTTATGTACCGGCGCCCAACTCCCGCGCGACTTGCCGCCCGAGTTCGACCGCTTCGCTGACCGGCCCGCGCGCTTCGGCGCGGCGCGCTCTTCCACCGAGGAAAGAAACCGCGCGCAGCCAGAGGATCTCCCCGCGAAGCACAGCGCACGCGGCGACGGCGAGCTGGCAGCCGCCCCCCATCGCTTTGAGAAAGGCGCGTTCGGCCCGGACGCATTGTTCGGTTTCGAAATGGTTCAGCCGGGCGCAGATTGTCTCCGAGCGCGCATCCCTTTCCCGGACCTCAATGCCCAGCGCCGCCTGGCCAACGCAGGGAAGCATTTGCTCCAGCTCCAGCCGCGTCGCGAGCAATCCATCCGGGGTCCCTTCGCCGCGCAGTTGGCCATCGGGATCGAACTCAATGCCCAGCCGTTCCAAGCCGGCCGCGGCGAGGACGAGGCCATCGATCGACGGTTGCTCGGCGAGTTTTTTTAGGCGCGTGCCAACATTTCCCCGGATAGGAACTACGTTCAGATCGGCTCGCTGCTCGAGCAGTTGCGCCCGGCGCCGCGGGCTGCCGGTCGCGATGGTGGCCCCCGGCGGCAGCGCGCCGAGGGTCAGATGCGGTTTGAAGCCGCGCTTCGCCAGCGAGGCGGCGGCTGGTGCAGGCGGTGCCTCGCTTTGGGATTTGAAACTCGAAGTCGCGAGATCGGCGTGGCGATAGATGAGCACGTCCCGCGCATCGGCGCGCGGGCCGACGGCGCCGAGTTTCAAGCCGGGCGGCAGATCGGTCGGCAAGTCCTTGAGGCTGTGGACGGCGAGATCGGCCTCGCCGCTGAGCAGGGCCAGTTCGAGTTCCTTGGTGAAATATCCCTTGCCGAGATCGGGGCTGGGCAAGGAATTAGGCGGGAGTTCGTCGCCGGCAGTCTTGATGATTTTGAGGGCGAAGGAGAGATCGGGGAACGCAACGCGACATTGGCCGAGGATTAAATTGGCCTGGGCCAGGGCCAGCGGGCTGCCGCGCGTGGCGATGAGAATCGGGGCAGGGAGCATGGGAATTCAGGAGGCCTGGACATCGGGACGAGCCGAAAGCGTCGCGTTCGGCATCTCGCGCTTTTCAACGATTTTCATTCGTGGCCGAAGGCGGGCCGAGCGGTGGATGGCAAATGGGGTGGCCGCCGCGCGCCGAGCAAGCCTCGGGCCTGCTCCCGGATGATGGCTTCGCAACCAGCGATCTCTTCCCGGCGTTGGTTGAGGTAATCGTCGGCGATGGCCTGGAGATCATCCACGTTGTAGAGGTAAACGTTGTCCAGGAAGTTCACTTCCGGTTCGATGTCCCGCGGCACGGCGATGTCGATGAGCAGCAGCGGCCGGTTCTTGCGCAGCTTCATCAGCGGCTCCAGTCGCGCGCGGTCGAGCAGATAATGGGGCGCGGCGGTGCTGCTGATCACGATGTCGATCTTCGTGAATTCGAGCGCCCAGTCCTCGAAATGCACCGCGCGGCCGCCCAGTTCGGCTGCCAGCGCGAGGGCGCGGTCGTGCGAACGGTTCGAAACGATGACGCTCCGCGCGCCCCGCGAGAGCAGCGCGCGGGCGGCTTTCTCGCTGGTGTCGCCCGCGCCGATGACCATCACCTGGCGCTGCTCGAGTGAATTGAAGATGCGCTCCGCCAATTCCACGGCCACCGATGCGACCGACACGCTGCCGCGCTGGATGTGGGTCTCGGTGCGGATGTGCTTGGCGACGTTGAAGGCTTTCTGGAAGGCCTTGTTCAACACGCTGCCGGTGTGGTGGTGTTCGAGCGCCAGGTGATAGGCCTTCTTCAACTGCCCGAGGACTTCGGTCTCGCCCAGCACCATCGAGTCGAGGCCGCAAGCCACCCGGAACAGGTGTTCGACGCTGTCCGGCTCGGGAAGGGCGTAGATTTCGTCGGTCAATGGGTCGTGGTAATCGTGGCAGTCGAGCAGGAAGTCCCGCAAAGCCGCAAAGGCCCGCTGCGGGTCGAGGCCGGTGGCGGCGTAAAGTTCCACCCGATTGCAGGTCGAGACAATGACCGCCTCGTCGGCCACGCGTGATTCGCGCAGCCGTTGCAGCACGGCCGGGACGCGCGCCTCGGTGAACGCAAAACGCTCCCGCAGCGCAACCGGCGCGGTATGGTGACTCAGGCCAACGACGATGATAGGCATTTCAGGGAATATCGAATTAAAGAAGGTGTCGCTCCGGCTCGCGACGAACCGCATTCAATTCGCGGCTCGCGCTCATGGGTTGTGGATGCCGGAGAGCAAATAGACCCCCCAGAACGTGAGCATCACAAAGGCGAAGCCGCCCACCGCGCCCCAGGCAAATCGGCGTCCGCGTTGGGCGAAACGCCAGCGCAGCACCAGCAGGGTGAGATAGACCAGCCAGACGAAAAGCGAATACAAAACTTCCGCGTCATTGGTGATATAAACATTGCGCGTCTGCTTCAGATAGATGCCGCTGACGACCAGCCCCGCGCTCAACAACAGGAAGCCGGCGGCCAGCACCCGGCCCATCACCCATTCCAGACGCTGGATCGGCGGCAGCCGCGAAAGGACGGCGCGCAGCTTGTGAAATTTCAGGTCGTGTTCCTGCGTCAGGTACATCAGGCCCGCCACCGAGCTGAGGCCGAAAGCGCCGTAGGAAAGCAGGATCAACGCCTTGTGCAAACTCGACCAGCCGCCGGTGAATGTTGGGTGAACTCCACGGGGTGGGTCCAAACCGGGCATCAGCGCGAAGGTGCCGATCGCCAACAACAGCGGCGAGGCAAAAGCGCCGAGAAACCGCAGCCGCGACCAGGCGCCGATCAGGAGGTAAGCCGTGACCATGGTCCAGGCGATGAAGATCGTGGCTTCGTAAAGATTGTTGATCGGACAGCGCTGCAGGGAGAAGCCGCGCTCGAGCATTGCCCCCGTGTGAAACCCGAAAGCCAGCAGCAGTAAACTATAATTGAACCGATTGTCCCGCCGGAACCCCCTGCGCAACAGGAGAATCGAGTAAATGGCGCTGATGCCGTAGAGAATCACGGCGACCAGAAAATACTGCCGGTCAGTCAGCCAGCCCATGAACTTAAGTTAGATGAGCGGGTGAGGGGCGCAAGGTTGAATTGGCACGGGCAAAGGGGTGTGATTGGAAGCGGGTGCGAAGCTGCCGGCTAAAGCCAGCGTTCCGGCCGCAATGGAACGCTGGCTTTAGCCGGCAGCCTCGCTCCGCGCACCCACATTTAATCACACCCGGCAGCGGGGAGGGTTGGCGATCACGTCTCTTCGCGGGGCGGCGAGGCAACTTAGGCGAGCGCGGGCGTGGCGTTCCGGCCTCCGACAATCGGCCTGGGGCTACCGTTTCAGCGCCAGCTTGCTGCGGATATCGGCTTCGACCTCCGCCGGCGTTTTTTTCGTTTGATCAAATTCGGCGGCTATCAGGCCGGTCACATAGGCGGTGGAGGCGGAGGTGCCGCTGATAACGTAGGATTGGCCGTTGAAGCTGACGATGGCGGAGCCGGGGGCAATCACATCAACAAAGTCGCCGCGGTTCGCGTAGTCCGCGAGGTTTCCTTTGCGATCGCCGGCGGTGACCGCGACTACCTCCGGATAAGCGGCGGGGTAGGTCGGTGTGGTCACCGGCTCGTTGCCCGCCGCCGCCACGAACACGATCCCCTGTTCGTGGCCGCTTTGAATAACCTGGTGCAGGAACCCACTGTCACCGTCGCTGCCAAGGCTTAGATTGATGATGGTGGCGCCCGCGCCGATGGCTTTGTAAATGCCTTGAGCCACTTCAAAGGTGGTGGTGGTCTCACTATTGCCATAAACGTCCACCGGGAGGATCTTCACGGCGGTCGTATCGTTGCCCGCCAGCCCAATCGAGAGTCCGCGAAAGACGGTTTCGTACATCCCAGTGGCGTGGGTCGGCCAGATGTCGGACGTTTTGGCGTCACCGGCAATCGATAGCGACGGCAGCAGGAACTCGTTGAGAGTGCCGCCTGGCGGCTGGATCGGGGTGTCCACCAGCCCCACGACCGGGTGGCTGCCGTCACTGCCGGCTTTCACCTTCAGATCCAGCGGTGGCAGCGGGGAACTGTAGGTCAAAGCTTCGACTGGCGGCGGATTCACCACCGGAAAGTTCGAGTCGATGGACTCAACGTCGCTGTTGGTTTTAAGCGTTTCGCGCGCGGCGCTGGCGGCGTCCGCGTCTTCAAACTGCAGCCGAAAAGTGTTCAGTCGATCCACGCGGCCGATTATTTTCGCGCCAAGTTTCTTGGCTAACTCGTCGATCTTCGCGCCAGGTTTGAGGGTGATAATCAATTCGTTGGCGATCGGCTTGGCCGATTTGGGCGGCCCACTTTTTTTCGCGGCGTGGACCAACTGAGTCGCTTCCTGCGGCGAGGTGCGAAAAACCACGAGTTTCGGCGCGGCATCGGTCTGTTGCAGGAGGAAGTAACTCAGATTGCCGAGCAAGAGCCGGAGCGCTTCGCCCGGGGGCCGGTCCTTGAACTTGGTGGAAACTGTCAAGTGGGTGTCGGGTTCCACGAACACCTGCCAGCCCGTGGCGGCGGCGACGTTCGCCAGCAGTTTCGGCAGGTCCCAGCCGTTGATTTCGGCAGCCACTCGGTTCTCGCCCTGGCGCCAGTCCAGCGAATCAGCCGCGCTGCCGGGCAGGCAGCAAGCCAGACAAAGCAGGGACGTGCCCCACCCCAAGGCGCTTTGGCGGAACTGGCTGACAAGATTCATGGCAGGCAATATACCTGAAAGTAAACCCGGTGGCGACCGAAAGGTTGCGGAGAATTGTGCCCGCGGCGCCGTTCGGGGAGTCCGGCCGGGAGGCCGGTTCCAGATTCATCTTGCGATGGCCATTGGTCATTTGGTACTAATCGCTCCCACTTATGGCAGCAATTGGGCGATTTCAAAAGGGTGACGAGATTTTTTACGCCAAGGTCGTGGACGGCGAATTGTTTCGTCTGCGGGGCGACGTGTTCGGTTCTCCGTCGTTCGACCGGAAAGCGACCCCGTTCAAGGGCCTGCGCACGCTGACGCCCGTGAGCCCCTCGAAAATCATCGCGGTGGGCCTCAACTACGCCGATCATGCCCGCGAATCGGGCAAGCCGGTGCCGAAGGAACCGCTGTTCTGGCTCAAGGCGCCGACTTCGCTGATACCCGATGGTGCGAAGATCGAGGTCCCCTTTGCGCATCACCGCACGGATTTCGAGGCGGAATTGGTGATCGTCATTGGCCGGCGGGTGCGCAACGTGACGCCCGCGGCGGCGGCGCGCTACATCCTCGGCTACACGGCGGCCCAGGACATTAGCGATCGGACGATCCAAAACTCCGAGAGTCAATGGGCGCGGTGCAAATCGTTCGACACCTTCACGCCGCTCGGGCCGTACGTGGAAACCAAGATCGACCCGCATGACCTGACGATCCAACTTTTCCAGAACGGTCAATTGCGCCAGAACTCGAACACCAGCCAGCTCATCTTCAATAGTTTCCAACTGGTGAGCTTCGTTTCCACGAACATGACGCTCGCGCCGGGCGACGTCATTCTCACCGGCACGCCCAGCGGTGTGGGCATGATTGAATCGGGCGACCGCCTGGAGGTGCGCATCCAGGGCTTGGCGCCGCTGGTCAACACCGTGAAATAAGGGCTGAAAATCGCCGGCCGAGCGTCGGGCTTCAGCCGCGGCTGCCAAACGATGTTTGCCGCGCGAACCCCGACCGCCGCCCGGCAACTCCCCGTTATGCGTTGGACCCAAGCCTTCATTCCCACTCTAAAGGAGACGCCGGCCGAGGCGGAAATTCCCTCGCACAAACTGCTGCTGCGCGCCGGGCTGATCCGCAAACTCACCGGCGGGCTGTACACTTTCCTGCCGCTCGGTCTGCGCTCGCTGCGCAAGATCGAGCAGATCGTCCGCCAGGAGATGGACCGCGCCGGCGCGCTCGAATTATTGATGCCCTCGCTGCAGCCGCCCGAAATCTGGCAGCAGAGCGGCCGCTACGAAACCTGGCGAGAAGTGCTGTTCAAGCTGCGCGACCGCGCCAAAAGGGAATGGCTGCTGGGACCCACGCACGAAGAGGTGATCACGAGCCTGGTGGCGGGCGAGATCAATTCGTACCGCCAACTGCCGAAAAACTTCTACCAGATTCAAACGAAGTTCCGCGATGAAGTCCGCCCGCGCTTCGGCCTCATGCGCGCCAAGGAATTCATTATGAAAGACGCTTACAGCTTCGACGCCACCGATGAGGCCGCGCAGCTCAGCTACCAGAAAATGTCCGACGCCTACAGCCGCGTCTTCCAGCGATGCGGGCTGAAGGTGAAGGCCGTGGAAGCGGACACCGGCCTGATCGGCGGCAAGTTTTCCCACGAGTTCATGGTGCCGGCGGAAACGGGCGAGAACGAAGTGGTGTTTTGCGAGTCCTGCTCCTATGCCGCGGACCTCGAGAAAGCGGTGAGCCGGGGGCCGGCGACTGCCGCCCCCACCCAGCCGCCCGCCGCGACCGCGCCGCCCCCGCCGGAGAAGTTTCCCACCCCGGGCGTTCTCACCATCGAGGCGTTGACCAAGCCGCCCTTCCACGTGGCAGCCGCGGCACAGGTCAAGACGCTGGTCTATCTGGTCGAGAGCCGGATCGTGCTGATCTTGTTGCGCGGCGACGACCAACTGAACGAGGCGAAATTGAGCGGGGTGCTTGGCGCCACAAATTATCGCCCGGCCACGCCGGAGGAGATTTTCGCCGCGCTCGGGGCCCATCCCGGCAGCTTGGGCGCGGTGGGCGTCACGCAGGTTCCGGTTTACGCCGACTCGGCCTTGCGCGGCGCGACCGGAATGACCACCGGAGCGAACGAGGATGGTTTTCATTTCCACCATGTCTCGATGGCGCGCGACATCAGCGTGACCCACTGGGCCGACCTGCGCGAGGCGCAAGCCGGCGAAGCCTGTCCGGCGTGCGGCGAGCCGTTGAAAATCCAGCGCGCGATCGAGGTGGGCCACGTCTTCAAACTCGGCACGAAATTCAGCCAGCCGCTCAACGCGTTGTTTCTCGACGAATCCGGCCGGCAGCAGCCGGCCGTGATGGGTTGCTACGGCCTCGGCATCACGCGCACGTGGCAGGCGATCATCGAGCAATGCCACGACCAGGACGGCATCATCTGGCCGTTGTCGGTCGCGCCCTACGCCGTCTGCCTCACGCCACTCAGCGTGAAGCCAGGCAGCCCAGTGAGGACTCTGGCTGAAAAACTCTACGCCGAACTGGACGCCGCGGGGGTCGAGGTGATCATTGATGATCGCGACGAACGGCCCGGGGTGAAGTTCAAGGATTCCGAGCTGATCGGTTTCCCGATTCGCGTTGGCGTGGGAGAAAAATCGCTCGCCAAAGGCGAAGTGGAACTGAAAATCCGCGGCGGCGCCCTGACCCTGGTCAGAGCCGAGGAAGCGGTGAGCAAAGTGCTGGAAGTGATCCAAAGCCAGACCACGCCGTGACGTTGACGACTCAGTGGCCATTCGCCGGCGATGCGTCCACCAAACGGGCACGCAACCGGGCCAAGATTCTATTCTGGGACTGCAGCGGACTTCGGGCTTGCCGTTACTGCACCGCGACGTGGTAGAAATACGGGCCGCGATCACTCGGACCCTGGCACGAGCACAACTCTGAAACCGATGCTGTCGTCAGCCCGCGATTCGCTCATCAGCGTTCCGATGTTAAAACTCTCTGATGGGGTACGCGAGTCGTACCCACCCCCGCCTGCCACTACCCCCTTGCGCACCCCCTTCACGTACTTGACGCAATATTCCCACACGTTTCCCCGCACGTCATACAAACCAAAATTGTTCGGCTTCCGGCTGCCCACTTCTTCGGGACTCCGCTTGTTGATAACGGCGTCGTCCCACGAGGCATCTCCGACGAAGTGTTGCCATTGGGTTTCGGTGGGCAAGGTGTAGTGCGTCATGCCTTCTGGCAGCTTGTTCGGTTCCTGGTTAAGTTTAGCGCAGAACTCCATGGCAACCTTCCAGCTTACATTCTGCACCGGCAGGCGCGGGCCTTTTACCTTACTTTCATTCCTCTCCGGCCCCATAACTTGCTCGTATTCCGCCTGAGTCACCTCGTAAATGCCCACCCAGTATTCGCCGTCGGGATTCCCGGAGGCCTTGGGGATATGCGCAAACTTCATACCGATACTGTTTTGCCACGTATCAGGCTGGGTAAAGTCGACGCCTAGATAGTAATTAGTCCGCGAGGAAATGGTGGCGGTCCGTGTCCGAGGTTTTTCGTTGCCCCATACGAGGCTGTAACTGACCGGGCCAAATTTTACGATGTTGCTGTAGGGCGTCTCGCCGATCCGGGTTCCGTTCTCCAAAACGACGGCTCCCGGCGGGACGCTGGTCAACGCCACTTTTCCATAGACGAAAGGAAAATGGAGTCGGTTGGTTTTCCCTTTTTCGACGATCACGGTTTGCGGAACCTCGGGCAAATCTCGGTAGCGGGCCGTCAGCGTGTAGGTGTTCGGTTGCAGCGGGATTACCACGGGGCGGTCTGGCATCGTCACCGTCAATGGGTTCCCATTGGTGTCATAAACGGTGGTCGGCGCAGGATCGCTTGTCACCTCCACAATTCCCAGGAGCTCCATCAGTCTGGCTTCCACCAGCACCCGCTCCTCTTCCGGCCTTTCGGGCACCAGGGCGTTCGTCACGACAGAGAAACCCTGCGCCTCGAACTTGAAATTAGCCGGGCCGGGCGGCCAGATGATGTTGGTGGGCGTGACCCCGACCAGAATGTTGCTCCACCACACCGATGCGCCGGGTGGCTCGCTCTTGAGCGCGACCCGCCCGTATCGGAACTCGAACAGAACGCTGGCCTGCGAATCCCCTTTCCGAACCACGACATTTTTAGCTACGGGCGGCCAGTTCCGGTAGGCGGCAGTCAGAGTGTACGGCCCTGACGGGAGAGATTTTTTCAATGGTAGCTCCAGCACCGCGTTATAGAAAGGTCCTCCGTTCAAGCTGACTTTTTCGCCGCGTGGCAGGTTACTATCCAACTCCACCAGCAAATCATCGATGCCACGCTTGGTTAACTTGGCGTGCAACACTACGGGTGCTTGGCCCGACGTGACGGTGCCTTTCACATCGGCCGTCTCGTGGTCCTTCAGATCCAACGTGAAATCAACCGCTTGCCCCGGTTTCAGATAACTCTTCGTGAAGGGCGTTTTGCCAACCTCCACCCCGCCGGCCCTCACGCTGGCCCCGGTCGGTTCGCTCGTGACGGTGACACCGCCGTAATCAAACTGGAAATGATTGCTTTGTGCCCGGTGGGAATCGATGACGAGCATGGCTTTGCGCTCTTCCAACTCGCCGTACCGCGCGACCAGTTCGTAAGTTCCTTTGCTCCATTTCTCGCGCAGGGGCGTCTTCCCTCTCGGCTGGCCGTTGACCAGGAAGCTGGCGCCCGGTGGATCGCTGGTGACGCGGACGTCCGCCCGGTTGGCCATGGACGACATTACAGCGGCTAGGCCGATGAGCAGAGCAGCGCCTCCCAACGCCACCCGCTGCAACCACATCCTTCGGCGTTTTGCTTGCTGGCGTGCCAATGCCTCGGCCCGTTGTTGGGCGAGGAGTTCTTGGGCCAACAATTCCTGCTGTTTGATGACCGACCGGAGATTCTTGGCCAGGAGGCCCGCATTCGCAAATCGCTCCTGAGGACTCCCGACCAGACAGAGCATGAGGATTTCCCGTAGCAGGGGATCAGCCACATGCCGCGTGCAATCCATCGTTACCGGCTGGGAAAAGTCTGCCACCAACATTTGGTACAGCACGACACCCAACGAATAAACATCGGAATGCGCGGAGGCCGGTTTTCCGGCCGTCAACTCTGGCGCCATGTACATCATGGTCCCGAGGTTCGGCGATGCGTTTGACGCGAGCATCGTTTGGGTGAACCCCTGCTGCGTAATTCCCGCCAGCGATTCCATGCTCAGCACCTGCCCAATGCCGAAGTCGGTTAGTTTCGCTTGGATCTCCCCGGGTTTCGTCCCCTTCCCGCATACGAGAATATTGGCCGGCTTGATGTCGCGATGGACGATGCCAGCTTCATGCGCGGCCTGCAAGGCGTCGGCTACTTGTGCGACGATTTCCACCACTACCGCCAAAGGAGTATTTTTCAACCCGCCGTTCGTTTCGCACCACGATTTCAGTTCCATTCCGTCGGCATAATCCATCATGAGATAGAACGGCGGCTCGTCGAAAAAGACTTCTTGCACCCCAACGATGTTCGGGTGGTGGCCGACGCGCTCCTTCAGCAAACGGAAAGGGTCACTGCCCGCTTCAGCGAGCGCACGCGATCCGCACGAAAACAAAACTTGAAGACGCGCCGTTCTTTCAGGACTTCGTGGCGCGCCAACCAGACCTCGCCGAAACCGCCCTCGCCGAGCTTCTGTTCCAAGACCCATTTGGTGTGGGGCACCATCAACTCCAGCGCTGGCCGCCAGCCCAGAACGGGCTCGCTCTCTGGCGAAACGTGGCGTTGCGCTTTGTCCGAGTTGGTGGGCGGCGTGAGGAGGCCATCTCCGATTTCGCCGACTTCACAAATTTCCAGCGGTTCCTCCACTCCTTTGAGTCGATACGGGCCGTGATTCAGCCAGGAAAGATTGGCGACACCTTCGATGTCCTGCCCTTTGAGCACTTGCCGGGCGTTGTCGAAAGCGAAGCGGGTCATTAGGATTTGTTTGGCCTTGCCGATCGACATCAGCCGCGCGCACGTGTCCACTTGCATGCCATACAAGTCCTTCGGTTTAGTCGTGCTTTGGCAGTCCTCGATAAAAACTTCCCCCACATGAATGCCAATGCGATCCAGCACAGACCTGCCGGTTTCCCGCGCGAACGCGCGGAGCTTGGCTTGCCACAAGAGCGAGAACTTAACGGCGTCTGAAGGCTTGGTGAAAACGAGGAAAAAAGAATCTCCTGCGCAGCCGATCTCCGCGGCTTCTTTGAAGCGGTCGAGGGCTACTCGAAGCGACGCGTGGTGCCGATGGAGAAGTGTGATGGCTTCAATGTCTCCCAAATCCTGTTTGAGCTGGGTCGAATCAACGATGTCGCAGAACATCAGCGTCAGCAGGCCGATGCGGTGCTTGCGTTGGAATTCCTCCACCTGGGCGCGGTGCTCCAATGCAATCTGCAAGTCCATGACGACACCCACAGTAGCTCAACTCAAGTGCAAGCAAAGCAAAAAGCCAATTGAGAACAATGCGACGGGGGGCGTGGTCGGCGACGCGCCAACGTCCTCCCCGGACGCCTCGGGCCGCCGTCGATGCCGCAACACAGGAGCGGCGGACGGTTTGCGGGGATGCCCAGTCGCTTATTGAGCGAGTCGGCGGACAGCGTGGCCGCGGGAAACTACTTGGGGCTGTCGGCACTGGCAGGCTTGCTCGCGTTGTCGTTGATGCAGTTGACCAGTTGTTCGAAGCTCACCGGCTTGGCGAGGAACAGGGAGCCGCCACTGTTGAGCCCCTGGACGCCCGCTTCGCGCTGGGACACGGTGGCGGTCAAGAACACAATCGGGGTCCCCTTCAAATGCCGATCTTTCTGAATTTGCGCGGCGATGTCGCCGCCATCCATCGCCGGCATAATCACGTCCAGCAGGACCAGGTTGGGCTTGAATTCGCGGGCGGCAGCCACGGCGTTGGTGGCGTGGTTTTCCTCGCGGACCTCGAAGCCGGCTTTCTCAAGGTTCAAGCGCATGATGCGGGTGAAACTGGGTTCGTCGTCCACGATTAAGATGCGTTTTTTCTCCGGCGGCGGGGCAGGGCTGGGTTCGGGCATAGGATGGGTTGTCAAGTTGTTGGCGGTACCGCGTGAAACTCGCCGGCATAGCCATCGCGCCGGCCTGGCCCTTCCTTCGGGTCCCGGGCCGGCTCGCGGTTCGCCAATTGCCACTGGTTCATGTTACGAAGTCGGTCAGACTTTAAACAAAATGGTCACGAGGACGCCACCTTCTTTGCGATTGCGGATGTCGATGCTGCCGCCGTGCAGCTCGACGATTTTTCTCGTCACGGTCAAGCCCAGACCCGTGCCTTTGCCGGTCGGCTTGGTCGTAAAGAACGGATCAAAGATTTGCGCCAGCTTCTCTTCCGAGATGCCGGTGCCGGTGTCGATCACTTCGGTCACCACCACGGTGTCGCCGGCGCGAAACCGGTCGGCGAGGCGCGAACCGGCATCGGCGCCGATCTCCTCGGGCTGTAACTGACGGGCGTAAGTCTTGACGGTGAGCGTTCCGCCGGCGGGCATGGCGTGAGTGGCGTTGGTGAGGATATTGACGAAGACCTGCTTGATTTTATTTTTGTCCAGCCAGACGGGCGGCAGGTTTCTGGCCAGGTGCTTGACGAGGGCGATCGGGACGGCGGTCAATTCATGACGCACCAGCGCGAGGGATTGTTCGATGACGACGCTCAAGTCTTCGGCGTGCAAGTCCAGGGCGCGCGGCACGGAAAAATCGAGCAGGCCCAGGATGATCAGATCCGCGCGCCGGATGGCTTCCTTCATGTCGTTGAGGATCAACGCGACGTTCGGGTCGGGGCTGGGCAGATTGGCGGAGAGGTATTCAATGCCCATGCCGAGGATGGCGAGCGGATTTTTGACTTCATGGGCGACCCCCGCAGCGAGGCGGCCCACCGATTGCATTTTCTCGGCCTGGATCAGTTGGAATTGCGCGGCCTTGAGTTCCTCGTGCGATTTGCGCAGATCGGCGAGCACCGCCTCCAACTCGGCCTTGCTGCGGGCCAGGTCGGCGTTGGCCTGTTGCAACTTTTCCCCCGCCAGCTTTTGCTCGGTTATGTCCCGGCTGATGCCGACCAGCCCCACGATGTGGCCATCGCCGTCGCGCAACGGAAGTTTGGTGGTCAAGTGCCAGCGGCTGTTGCCAAGCTGGTCCACGAGCGGGGCTTCGTCATTGATGAGCGGCTGGCCGGTCTGGAGAATGCTTTGGTCGGCGGCGGAAAAGCGCGCCGCCGCTTCGGGCGGGAAGAAGTCCGCCGCGGTGCGTCCGACGATTTCGCCGGAAGTGCTGGCCCCAAGCAGGCGGCGGTGGGCGACATTGTCCACCTGGAAGCGGCCCTGGGCGTCCTTGACGTAAATGTAATCCGGGAGATGGTCGATCAGATTGCGCAGCAGGTTTCGTTCGGCCGCCAGCTCATCTTCGATGTGCTTGAGGGCCGTGATATCGCGCGAGATGCCGAAGTTGCCGATGATGTTTCCCTGCCGGTCTTTGAGCGGCAGTTTCGAGGTCAAGGCCCAGGTGGCGCGGCCGTCGGGCAGGGTTTCGCGTTCGACTTTGCCGATGATCGGGCTGCCGGTCTGCATGACGCGCTGCTCGTCGGCCAGGGCGGCCTGCGCGTGCTCGGCGGTGAAGAAATCAAAATCGGTTTTAAGAAAGGCCTCGCGCGGGTGGTTCAATTTGAATTGTTCGGCCACCGCCCGGCTGATGCGGATGAAACGGCTCTGGTCGTCCTTGAAATAGATCCGGTCGGGCAGGTTATCCAGCAGCGTGTGCAGCAGATCGCGTTCCTTGGCCAGGGCCTCCTCGGCGCTTTTGCGTTCGATCGCGTAACGCACGGCGCGAACCAGGAGACGACTGTCCACCTGCCCTTTCACCAGGTAGTCCTGCGCCCCTTCATGCACGGTATTGATGGCCAGCGCTTCATCGTCCCGGCCGCTCAAGACGATGATGGGCACGTGCGGCGCGCAGGCCTGAGTCTGGTTGAAGGTCTCCAAACCAAAGCTGTCCGGCAGCGAAAGATCGAGCAAGACCAAGGCCACGCCGCCTTGCAAGAGCCGCTGGCGTCCAGTCGCCAGCCGCTCGGCATGCTCCAGCTCAAAGGCCCCGGCCGCGCCGTCCGCCAGCAATTCGCGCATGAGGCGGGCGTCGCCGGGGTTGTCCTCAATCAGGAGGAGCGTCAGCTTGAGTGTCGGTGCTTCGGAGTTCACGGTTCAGGCCGCATTGATGCCTCGAAGATGACGATTTCGGTTAGAAGTTACACGCTATTTTTGCAAGCGATCGGAAGGGTTTGCTGGATTTCAATCCGGCGGCAGTTTCACAATGGTCAGCCAGAACTCTTCAATGATGCGCACCACCTTGATGAAATTGTCCAGGTCCACCGGTTTGGCGACGTAACAGTTGGCATTAAGATCATAGGCTCTCGAAATGTCCTCCTCGGATTGCGAGGTGGTGAGCACCACGACGGGGATCCGCCTCAGTTCCTGGTCGGCCTTGATTTCCGCAAGCACTTCACGTCCGTCCTTGCGCGGCAGGTTCAAATCCAGGAGGATCAGATCGGGACGAGGCGCGTGGGCGTGGCGGCCTTCGCGCCGGAGGTAAGCCAGGGCTTCGACGCCATCGGCCACGTGTTGGAGTTGGTTATAGAGCGTGGTTTCCTTAAGCGCCTCCAAGGTCAAGCGGGCATCGCCCGAATTGTCTTCCACGAGCAGGATTTGGATTTGGCGTTCGTTCATAACGACGCAGGATCAGCCTTGGGAATCGTAAAATAGAAAGCGGCGCCTTGGCCCGGCGGCGATTCCACCCAAATGCGCCCGCCATGGCGTTCCACGATTTTTTTGCAGACGGCCAGGCCAATGCCAGTGCCGGGATATTGCTGGCGGGTGTGGAGGCGCTGGAAAATCACGAAGATCCTTTCAAAGTATTGCGGTTCAATTCCGATGCCGTTGTCGCGCACGCAAAACACCCATTCGGGCGCCGGCGACCGATCGTCGAGTTCCGCCGCGACGTGGATCGTGGGCGCGTCGCCGCGGAACTTGATCGCGTTGCCGATCAAGTTTTGAAACAACTGCATCAACTGGATCGGATCGCCCATCACTTTGGGCAACGGCGCGCGGGTAATCTGGACGCCGCTCTCCTCGATGGCGACCTTCAGGTTCGCCAGCGCCTGGGCCAGGACTTCGCCGCAGTCGGTCATCTGAAACGGCTTGCCGCGCGTGCCCAGCCGGGAGTAGGCCAGCAGGTCGGTGATCAGTCCCTGCATGCGCAGCGCGCCGTCCACGGCGTAGCCGATGAATTCTTGCGCGTCCTGGCCGAGCTTGTCCTGGTAGCGGCGGGCCAGCAGTTGGGTGTAGCTGGCGATCATCCGCAGCGGCTCCTGCAAATCGTGCGAGGCCACGTAGGCGAATTGTTCCAGCTCGGAGTTGGAGCGCCGCAGTTCGAGCGTTGTGTGGTGCAATTCCTCCTCGGCCCGCTTGCGCTCGGTGATGTCCTCGGAAATGCCCAGCAGGTACGCGGGGCTGCCGTCACTGTCGTAAAGCGGGACTTTAAGCGTGTGCAGGATCAGCCGGCCGCGGGTCGGGTGGTCGAAGATTTCCGCGGGGACCTCCACGACCTGTCGCGCGCGGATGGTTTCCAGATCATGTTTTCTAAACCGGTCGGCCAGTTCGCGGGTGTTGATGTCGTAGTCCGTTTTGCCGATGACTTCACCTTTCGCAAGCCCAAACACTTCGTAGGCCTGGTCGTTCCACAGCTCGAAGCGAAAATCGTTCTTGGCATTCTTTACGAACACGGCCACGGGCAGGTGTTGAATCAGGTTGTCCAGGAAGTCCTTTTGCTGCTGGAGCCTTTCCTCGGCTCGTTTGCGCGCCGTAATGTCCCGCGAGGTGCCGAAGGTCCCAATGATCGCGCCCTCCTTGTCGCGCAGGCATTCCTTGGTGGTGAGGACCCAGGTGACCGATCCGTCGCGCCAGGTCTCCCTTTCCTCGCGGTCGATGAGCGGCTTGCCGGTGCGCATGATTTCCTGCTCGTCGCCGAAGGCGGACTGGGCGTACGCGGGCAGGAAGAAATCGAAGTCGGTTTTGCCGAGAGCGGCCGCCGGGTCGGACAACTTGAACAAAGCGGCCATGGCCTTGTTGACGCGCAGGAAACGGCTTTGCCGATCCTTAAAATAGATATGGTCGGGCACGTTATCCATGAGGCTGTTCATCAGGTAGCGTTCCTGGGCCAGGGCTTCGCTGGCCCGCTTTCGTTCGCTGATCTCGCTGACGAGGTCGTCGTTGGCCTTGGCCAGCGCGGCCGTTCGCTCGACCACGAGCTGCTCAACCCGATAGGTCCGGCCCACGGCGCTGAAGAGGTAGGCCCCGATCAAGCCGGTGAAGGTCAAACCGCCGCCCAGCGTGACCCAGCCTTGCCAGGGCAGATGGGCGGCCAGATAAGCCGGGGTCGCCTGGCAGCGCAGCACCCAGCGACGGTCCGCCACGTACACCGCGGCCTCCACTGATTTTACGCCCGGCTTCGGGTTCCATTCCGGCGATTCGAACAGCGGAGTCGATTTGCGACCGGTGGCGTCCTCGAGATGCACCACCATTTCGTGCCGGTCAAAGCCTCGGAGGAGTTCGAGGCTCTTGAGCGACGACTCGACCAATTTGTTGATGTGAAGAACTGCGCTGGCGTAGCCGGCCAAATTGTCCCGGCGCTCGGCCGGGCTTTCATGGGCGACGCCATTGGTATAAATCGCGATGAATACCCGGCCGGCCATCGCCGCGTCCGGGTGCGTCCCCAGCGGAAATGGCTTCGAGGCCATCGGTTTACCCCGATTCCGCGCGGCTTCCATCGTGGCGCGGAAGCCAGTATAAGACCCGAGGTCTAATCCGAGGCGCCCCAGATTTCCGCTGCTCGGCTCCACATAGTAAACCGGAAAATATTCAGCCTGTGGACCGGCAGGAACCATTCGTCCCTGGCCGTCCAGAATGCTGATCTTGAAGTTGTCCAAAGTGGCATACTGATCGGAGGTCTTGTGTTTGCGCGCTTCGGGACCGGCGAGTTTCTCAAAGCTGTCGCGATTCGCCTGCGGCACCCGCGGCAACCATTCGAACGCCTGGATGCCGCGCAGCCGGGATAAATCCTCCTTCGTGAAGATGCGGAATTCGTCCCGGTCAACTTCGACCGAGGCGATGAAGAATTGGCCAATCGAGCGGAGAATATAGAGATGATCGTCCAGCTCGCGCTGCACCACGGCCGCCGGAAGGCTGGCTCGCCGCTCAAACTCCGCGTCCAGCCGCTCGTTCTCCTTGCCGCCTACCATCATGAAGAGCGTGACGGACAGAAAAACTCCGGCGCAGATCGTCAGCGCCACCGGACGGTAGTGCTGGAATCGACCCGCGGCTTTTCGACCGGATTGGTTCAACTCCTCCATCGTGGCGGTCTCTAACTATTCTTCAGGCGCTCATTGGTTGGGCAGCTTCACGATCGTCAGCCAGAACTCCTTGATCGTGCGGACTACCTTGAAGAATTGTTCCAAGTCCACGGGTTTGGAAATGTAACAGTTGGCATTCAGGTTGTACGCGCGGAAGATGTCTTCCTCGGCCTGGGAGGTCGTGAGCACCACCACCGGGATGCGTCGCAAGTCCTGATCGGCTTTGATCTCCGCAAGGACTTCGCGCCCGTCTTTCTTGGGCAAGTTCAGGTCCAGCAGGATCAGGTCGGGGCGCGGCGCCTGTTCATACTCGCCTTCACGCCGCAGAAAAGCGAGGGCCTCCTCGCCGTCGGCCACCCAGCTCAAATGGTTATAGATTTTGACTTCCCGAATGGCTTCCAGCGCCAGCCGCGCGTCGCCCGCGCTGTCTTCAACCAGGAGAATTTCGATCGGTTTGCCTGCGTTCATAATAATCTTAACGTGCGCGTTTCGTTCAGGGCCGGCTAGCAGCATCACTGTCAGCTTTTCCGGCGCCGCTTTCAACTCGAAACTCCGAAGGCATCCCGAGCGCCGCCGGCCGAGGAGCGATTCCCAGCGGCGTTCGCCGGGCATTCGTCCGTTGCCTCGCAGCCGATTCTAACACAATAGTTATCCATGCGTCTTACTCTGCGCCCCTTAAGATCAATGTCGTTGCCGGTGTTAATCGGGGCTGCGGCCTTCGCCTTCGTGCCCGGCAACGCGGACACCGGCGAAGCGGAACGCACCGCCTTGGCGATTGAGGCCTTAAGCCGGCTGCAAGGCGTCAACCTCGACCAGAATCCAAAGCTCAAGGAAACCGTTCTGAAGGTTCTCGAGAAGACGCGCGGCTCGGCGGAATTCGTCAGGCTCGTGCGCCAATTTGACCTCACCGGCCAGGAATCCGGCTTGTTGGACGCCGCCATTCGAAATTCGGCGAACGACACCGGCGCGGAGGCCGCGCGCCTGCTGTTGGCGGCGAAGAATCGCGCCTGCCTGGCGAGCGTGTTCCAGGGCACCAATGCCAGCGCCGCCGTCAAAGTCGCGCAGGCGCTGGGGAACTCGGGCGAAAAAGGGGCGGTCGAATTTCTTCTTCCGCTCGTGGCGCAAGCCAAAGGCGATCCAGCTTTGCGCAAGCAGGCGGTTCGATCGCTGGCGCAAACCCCGGACGGGGCGGCCGCCCTGCTCGGACTGGCGAGGAATGAGAAACTCGCGGACGAGTTGAAATTCATCGCCAGCTCCGAGTTGAATGGCGTCCGCTGGCCCCAGCTCAAGGCCGAGGCCGCCAAAATCCTCCCGTTGCCGCCGGGACGAGACGCCGCGCCGCTGCCGCCCGTGACCGAACTGCTGAAAAGAAAAGGCGACGCCACCAACGGCGCGAACGTCTTCGCCCGCGCGAGCGTCGGCTGCGCCAACTGCCACCAGGTCAACGGGCAGGGGGTCGATTTTGGTCCGAACCTTTCCGAGGTCGGGAGCAAACTGGGCAAAGACGCGTTGTACGAGGCGATCCTGGATCCGAGCACGGGCATCTCCTTCGGTTATGAGGCCTGGCAGCTCACCTTGAAATCCGGCGACGAAGCTTACGGTCTGATCGTGAGCGACACCGCGGACGAAGTCGCCGTTAAGGCCGTCGGTGGCATCGTCACCCGCTACCCCAAGAGCGACATCGTCAAACGCGAACAAATGAAGCTCTCCATCATGCCGGCCGGGTTGCAGCAAGCGATGACCCCGCAGGAACTGGTGGATCTGGTCGAGTATCTTTCCTCGCTCACCAAAGCCGGGGTGAAGCCGAAGGGCCCTTAGTTAACGCCACGGCAACTGCGGGAGTTTGATTTCCAGCAGCCATTTCGATCGAGGGACGCCTTAAATTTGCGGCGGGGTTTGCCGAGCCATCACGCTCCAGGAAGTGATACAAGTGTTACGTTCGTAAATCCCTACCTAACAGTGCCGACCGCCATGTCTCACTTAAGTTACTGATACCCAATATCTTACGAGCCGAAAGCCGTCCACTATTTATCCCGCGAGCCACAACCCGTTCACTTTCCCTCAATTGTGGCGAATCCGGCTTAATCCGGCATCCTTCATTCTGCCTTCTCCCCTGCTCCCGGCCTTGATCTGACAATGATACTTCCATTGCTGCACGATAGATAACATAACTATTTGCGAATGTCAACCATTTGTTTGAGGGACCGCTTGGGAAACCGCCTAAGCTCCTCTGGCCCAGCCTTTAACGAAGGATAAAAGAAATTAAGACCCCAAGATTTTGTGCATTCGGAAAACACCCCCGCCCCCCCCCATCGCTTGGAAAACCCAGGCCTTCCGGCGACTAGACTTTGCCACGGCTTGAAAGCGCTGCAAAATCGCGATTTCAGGGGGGGACCTGGCCGCGTGAAAGTTTCACCCGATAGTGCGGGCCGAGTTCTCGGATCTTTCCGCGCAAATGTCGGGGAAAAAGATCGTCCGCCCTGATCCCCAAGACTTTGGCGACCACAAAAAGCTCAAGATCGGCCACGCGCCGGATCTGGTTCTCCAGCTTTGCTACCGACTCTCGGCTCGTATCCCACCCGTAAAGCTGGAGTTTCGCCGCAAAGACCTCCTGGGTCCACCCTTTGCCTGCGCGCAGCTTCTGCACCTGCGGGCCAATCACGTTGAGCGGTACGTCGTCGATCTTGATGCCGGCGACCGTAGCAGGCGTCGATTGACCATCGCGTTCGCCTGACTGAACATTTTTTCAAAAAAAAGTTCTTGCAATCCTTTCCCAATAGTTTTAAAAGAGCACTGCTGAGCGAGCGGCGCCGGCAAGGTGAGACCCTGAAGAAGTCTCGTCAGGAGATCATTTTCGGTTCCGAACGCCGCAGGAAAAAGCGCCTCGTCAGTTGTACTGGTGGGGAAAATGCAGAGATAAGAGGAAAAAACGACGGGGCAGGGATGCGCCGGCAGACGCATTTCCCGGCACGAAGGAGGAAACAAGCTATGGACACCAAACAGGCTGTCACCACGCAGGCTGGAACTCATCGCCGCCGACCTGCGTCAGTGCTTGCAGGCGTCATCGCCATTCTCTGGCTTTTTCAGATCGCCGGGAATTCGTTTGCCGCCAGCAGCCCGCCGCCGTTGCCTGCCTCGCCGGGCACCATTCTCGATTATTGGACGTTCGACGACACCAACTGGCTGAGCGGCCACGGTTTCCCTCCCAAAGCGTTCTACGGAATCCAATCGGTGCCGGGTTGGAGCAGCAACGCCCTGCAAATCATCGGCACGAACGCCCTGCTCCAATACCACGAAATCGAAACCAACGGCCTCACCAACATCGTCTGTCCGAATGGCACCATCTGGCTTTGGTTTTTGCCCAACTGGGCCAGCACCAACAGCGGCGGGACCGGTCCCGGCGCCTACGGACGGCTGCTCGAAATGGGAGTCTACACCACGAACGCCAGTTACGGCTGGTGGTCCCTTTATATGGACCCCAGCGGCACGGCCATTTTTTTCAGCGCGCAAACCAACGGCGTCGGAGCCACTTATCTCAACGCCTCCGTGCAATGGGCCTCCAATCACTGGCATTTCGTGGCGCTCACCTATTCGCCGAGCAATTCCGCCCTCTATGTGGACGGCCAACTCGCCACCAACGGCAGCGGAGTGGTGTACTATCCGAGCGCGGCCGTTCGCGCGACCAACGGCTTCTCGATCGGCAGCGACACCTCCGGCCTGAATCTGGCGCAGGGCCAATTCGACTGGCTGCGGACGTTCAACTATCCCGTCGATGGCGGCATGATCAGCAACTACTACCAGGCCGTGATCACGGCGTACGGCGGCGGCGGACCCCAGCGGCCGGGCAGCGCCCCAAGCGGTTTCCTCGCCGGCTCTGCCAGCGGCGGCGCGGCGGGAATGCAGCCAGGCCTGGACGGCTGCGGACAAAACCCGCTGACGATGCTGACGCCAAAATTCCAGGGGACCAGCCTGCGCCTGGATTTCTCGCCGATCCCGTCGCAAAGCCAATATGACCTATTTTATTCCACGACCCTGACCAATTGGCTCTATTTTGGCCGGACGAACAGCACCAACTTCCTGGTCCCCAATCCGCCGATGCCCAATGCCGCTTACATTCTCGGCACCATGCAGGATTCCGATGGCGACCACGTGACCGACGCCTGGGAACTGTTGATTGCCCACACCGATCCCTATCAGGGCTTGGCCCCCTTGAACGTGTTCATCACCCAGCCGGCCAACAATTCCATCCTCCCCTGATTATGCGCGCCACCAAATCTTTCTCCGGTTGGGCCAGTCGTTGTCTGGCGGTGTCGCTGCTCCACTCCGTTGCCTCCGTTTGCTCCTGTAAAAATCCGGCCGGCTGCTTCCTGGCCGGCTTGACCCTCCTGGCCGCCGCCTGTCCGAATACCCGCGCGCAGGCCGGCGAGGCCACGAATTTGACCGACCGCCTGTCGCAAACCTGGATTTTCGAGCCGCTCGGCAGGGTCGGCGGAACGCCGCCGCCCGAAAACGAAACCCGGCTGCTCTTGGAATCCGCCCGCGCAATCACAGAGAAAGCCATCGCCGCTTCCAAAGTTCTCGTGACGACCACCAACGGCGACACGATCACCAAAATGCACCCTCTGGTGGAACTGGATCTAGCCTCCCTGGAAGAATTCGTGCGCACCCATCCGGCCTCGCCCTGGACCCCAGCCCTTGAAAGCCAGATGGCGAAATACTACCGGGAACACGGCTATTACACGCTGGCCCTGAAACACTGGGAGTCGGCCTGGGCCGCGACCAAGGCTCTGGACGGGACAGGGAAGGAAATCGCCGACATTACATTCGCGCATTGGACGAGCCTGCTCGCCAGCTTGGGCCGGCTCAACCAGCTCAAGACGCTCTTTGCCGAGACCGAGTCGCGCGTCTTCGACGGCGGCGTGCTTCAGCAACTCATCAACAGCACGCGCGAAGGGGCCATGTCCATGCAAATCAGCCCGGCCACCTCGTATCAGTGCGGCACTTTCGCCCTTCAACAGCTTGCCCAAACGCTGAATGCTACGAACCAGACCGCGCGCGAATTCCTTTACGTGCCATCACCTGAAACTGGCTTTTCAATGGACCGGCTGGCGGGCCTTGCGCAGCAGGCCGGCCTTGACCTCGTCGCGGTGAGGCGGCACGACGAGGAGCTCGTGGTGCCGTCCATCGTGCACTGGCGGCAAAACCACTATGCCGCAATCGTCGCGCAGCGGGGTGAATTCTACCGCGTCCTCGATCCCACCTTTGGCGGACCGAACTGGCTCAGCAAAGCCGCCATCAACGCGGAGGCAAGCGGCTCATTTCTGGTTCCGCGCCGTCAAGTGCCGAAAGGATGGACCTCGCTGGCCGCTCCCGAGCTTAGCTCCATCTACGGTAAAGGCGCCCCCAACTTAATCAGCGACACGAACGATCAGCATAGTTGCAATCTCCCCGGGTACAACGGGCAGGAGTGTACCGCAAACTGCCAGCACACCGCCCGCTGGTGGGTGTCCGAGCCGTACAGCACGCTCTGGCTCGAGGACGAGCCACTGGGTTATCAGCCCTCGCGCGGAGCGCGCATGGCCTTTCACCTAAGCTTCAAGCAGCGGAATTCACGGCCCGATTCCGACTCCACGACCACCTTCTTCAACGCGGGCAAATTATGGGAAGCCTCCTGGATGTCCCGCATCTCCATCGCCAATTTCCAGAGCGGACAAAACGTAATTCCGCCCAACCCGCCAACCCCCTGGGCCACGTACGATCCGGCCACCGTCTATTTGGCGGGCGGGGGCGCGAGCTTTTTCTCCAACACCAACTTTCTCGGCGATCCCTACGCGCAAGAGGCGAACAAGATTAACCAGACGCGGTTAGTCCCTCTCTTTGACGCGAGCCTCAACTTCACCGGCTTCAACCTGCTTTATGCCGACGGCAGCCACGACCTCTATACCAATGTGATCACGGACGTCACCAGTGTCCCCATCGATGCGCTGCTGACCGCCTCGGTTGACTCGATTGGCAACACAACCACGTTCACTTACGCCGTGACCAACATCAGCAGCACTAACTACACTCGACTGACGCAAGTCCTTGACGTTGACGGCCACACCAACACGCTTCGCTACCAAAACAGCAGCTTCCCGGCGCTCATCACCGAGGTGGACGACGCCTACGGCCGCACCAACACCCTGCAATACAATTCCACCGGCCAACTGACCAACATCATCGACCCCATCCTGCTCTACAGCGGCTTCACTTACGATTCGCAGGGAAATGTCACCAAGCTGTACACCAAGTATGGTACGACCACATTTACCGCAACCGGCGGCAGCACGAACTACTTCGGCACCAACAGCAACATCATCAATCGTTCCCTCCAGATTCTTGATCCAAATGGCGGCACCCAACTCTACCTCTACCGCGACAGCAGCAGCGTCACTCTGGTGCCCCCCAATTATACCGGCCTGGTGCCGAACTCGCCCCTCAACACCCTGGAAAACACTTTCCTGCAATATCGCGACAGCTTTTACTGGAACCCCAAGCAGTACGCGGCCCTCTCAACCACGATTCCCGGCAACTTCAATGCAACGGACTACTCGAAAGGCCGGCTGCGCCACTGGCTCCACGTCGCCAACTCCGCCACCAACCGTGTCAGCGGAACGCTTTCGCTGGAGCGCGCGCCCAGCCCCGATGGAAACGCGCTCGGACTGATCACCTGGTACGATTACGTCGGCAAAACTTCGAGCAACGCCGAAGGCACCAACTCGCTTCCGTCGGTTGTCGCCCGCGAGTTGCCGGACCTCACCACGCAATATGTCTATTATCGCCGCAACGAATTGGGTGCGCCGACCAACATCGTCGATACGTATTCCGCTACTAACGGATGGCAGACGCGCACGAACGTCTATGTATATTCCACCAACGCCATCGATCTGCTGCAACACTTCGGTCCCAGCGGCGAGCTGCTCGAAAGTTATGGCTACAACGCCTTCCACCAAATCCCCAGTTTACCAACGCCCTGGGCGAAGTGACCGCCTTTTCTTACAACGGCCTCAAACAACTCTACGAAATCGACTATCCCACGGCGCTCCAAACCGTTAACACCTTCTTTTCTTCCGGCGCGTACCAGAACTGGCTGCAACGTACCCTCGACAACCCCATCAACCGTTCCCGCTCCTTCACATACACGAACGGGCTGGTCTGGACGCTTACCGACGAACGCGTGCTCACAACAACCAACACTTGGGACGCCTTGCAACGGCTGACCAGCATCAGCTACCCGGACGGCACCTACGTCTCCAATCTTTACTACCGGCTCGATCTGACCGCCGTGCGCGATCGCCTCGGCAAGACGACTGGCTTCAATTACAATCCCGTCCGCCAGCTTACCGACATCACCAACGCCCTGCTGGCCCGGACACACTTGAATTGGTGCAATTGCGGCAGCCTCGACTCCATCGTCGATGCCACCACCACCAACACCACCCGGTTCCTCTACGATCTGAACGGCCGTCGTATCAGCACCATCTACCCTGATGGAACGTTCACCACGAACGTGTACGATCGGCTTGGCCGGTTGTTTAGCGCGCAGGACCCCGCCGGAAACGTCACCACCTACGGGTACAACAACCAAAGCCTCCTCACGAACGCCGCCAACGCGTTCGGACCGATCTTCGCCGCCGCCTACGACAAACGAGACCGCGCCACCCAATTCACCGACGCCAACGGTGTGACCATCACGAACACCTTCGACAATCTGGATCGCCTCCTGAGCCGCTTCTGGCCCAATGCCAGCTCGGAGAGCTTTGTCTATTCCACCAACGGCCTGGCAGGCTACACGAATCGGCTTGGGCAGGGGACCCGATATGGCCGCGATCAAGCGGGCCGGCTGCTCAACACGACGAACGCGAATCTGGAAGTCACCCGCTTCACCTACAACGCCGCCAGCGACCTGCTGACCATCACTGATGGCCGGCAAGACCCCACCTATTTTTATTACGACGCATACGGGCGCCTGACCGCCAAGACCAACGCGCTCAACAATCGCGTCTTCAATTATGTTTACGACCCCAACGGCCGCCTCACCAATCGCCTGGACGGCATCGGCCAGCAGACCGCTTATCTCTATGACGCCGTCGGAAACCTCACCAACGTCGCCTATCCCACGGCGACTAACGTGTTCACCTACGATGTGCTGAATCAGATGACCAAAATGGCAGACGCCACCGGCACGAATACGTTTGGGTACAACACCATCGGCCAGCTTCTTTCAGAGACTGGCCCGTGGGTCAGCAACACCGTGACATACGGTTACAGCGGCCAATTGCGGACGAACCTAAGCCTGCAAATGCCCACTGGTTCGGCCTGGACCAATCGCACCCTGCAAGAAACCGATCTGGACAACAGCGCGGGCTACTGGATCACCCAATGGGTTTACAGCTACAACGTCGGCGGCCAGCGGACCAACAGCACCCGCTCCGACAACAACTTCAAAACCACGCGCGCTTTCCTCTACGACCGCATCGGCCAGCTCACGAACGTGGCGACGGCGAACGATATCTTCGGCCCGCCGCCGCTGGAGCAATACGCGTACGCCTACGACGCCGCCGGCAACCTGACGAACCGCGTCAAGAACGCCCTCGTCCAGCGGTTCAACACCGATTCCCTGAACCAGCTCTCGACGAGCACGCGCACCGGGACGCTCACCGCGGGCGGATATACGACAACGAACGTCTGCGCTGTGGCTGTGAACGGATTGGCCGCGACGCTGTACGGCTACAACACGTACGCAATTGCGGGCATTCCCCTGGTGGACGGCACGAACACGCTAACCGCCATCGCCCAGGACGGCTATTGGCGGCGCAACACAAACACAGTCACGGCGTATTGGCCCGCCACAGCGAGTTTCCAGTACGACCTGAACGGCAGCCTCGTTTGGGACGGCCGACGGCGGCTGGACTACGACGCCGACAGCCAGTTGATCACAGTCACCTTCACCAACGCGGTCCAGAGCAAATTCGTTTACGACGGCTTGAGCCGTCTCCGAATTCGCAGGGAGTACATGTGGCAGACCAATCAGTGGAAGTTGACGAATGAGGTCCGGTACGTTTACGATCGCAGCCTCGTGATCCAGGAACGCGACTCGAACAACGTGGCGAAAGTGAGCTACACGCGCGGGGCTGACATGCGCGGGTCGTTTCAGCGAACCGGAGGGACCGGAGGCCTGCTCGCGCTCACACAAAACGGCGCGACCAATCAACACTTCTACTACGATGATGACGGGACCGGAAACGTGACTGGTTTGTCTGACACTAACTTGAACCAGGTCGCATATTATCTCTACGATCCGTTCGGCAATACGATATTCGCGTCAGGCCCTATGGCGACAGTGAATCCGTACCGTTCCTTCTCGAAAGAGTTTCTCCTAAATCCAGGCATGATCTATTTCGGCCGTCGATTTTACGAGCCCGGGCCGCAACGCTTCTTGAACCAAGACCCGATTCAGGAACTAGGCGGGATAAATTTGTACCGCTTTGTTCAAAACAGCCCGAACAACGCCGTTGACCCGTACGGACTGGCGGTCGGCGACTGGCTTGATCCTCGAACCTGGTTTTTCACGCGACTATCCGAACAATACCGCTTGGACCAATACGCCAAGGGCCATGGTTACCGTGATTACAACGACGCACTCGACCAACTTAACGCGCGGCTGCCAAATTATGACCCGAACGAGCTGGAATCGATTCTGCGCGAGCGCGGGGAGTCCATTCAGTTAACGGCAGAAGTGGCCGGGGATGCGGCCACCATGTATCTGGCGGCGGCAACCGCGGTCACGCCGACGGCGGCAGGAGCCAAGTGCACTGCGGCCTTGGCTGAGAGGATATCGAACGCCGAGCGTGTCGGTAGCGCACTCAAGGCAGACGCAGCCCACCGTGCTGCAAGTTTCCTTACGCCGGAACAACTACAAGCTGGAACATCATTTTTATTCAAAGGTGAGGACGGAATTGAGCGCACGCTTTTGCAGACCGAGGGCGCTTTGAACGGGAAGCCGGGAATTTATGAACACATCCTAGACCCTTCAGGCCAGGTGACACACCAACGATTCATTCCTGGAGGCAAGATTACAGGTGTACCGAACCAGTAACTCAAATGGCCATCGTCGAAATACCTTACGACTTCATCATCCAGCATGTGGAATTGGGCTGGACGGAAATCAAGTTCGGCCTCGATCACGAGTTAGTCAAGCCGAAGGCCGCGATTGAGAAAGCAACGGAGAGGCTCTGCCGCACGGATGCCGCGCCAATGGAAGTGGTAGAACTGGCCAGCCTGGCGGAAAATGAACCTGTCGCCGATCTGGTATCGCATTTGGCGAACGCCGAAACGCCACCTGCCGAGGAACACGTAAAAGCCAAGTGGCTTTACCTTGTGCTTGCGTGGTTGTTCGAGCATCGAGAGTCGCTGGCCGATCCTTTCGGTATGGTGGAGAAGGTCTATTCCGACTTCGACTACCCGAAGGAAATCGTTTCATTCGTTCGCTACATGCCAATGGATGGGCCTGACTTGGGAAATCGCGAACAGAACGAGGCGCGCCTGGCTGATAGGTGGAAAGCATACTTGAATCGAGCAGGCAAACGATTTGCGCGAGCGGCGGGAAATAGGGAATACACTTAGAGCAAGCCCGAATATATTAGAAACGGCAACCAACAGCATGGCGAATGCCACCTGTTTGGTTTGGCGCCGGAAACAGCTTCTTGGAGTTCGCGGCCTTGCAACTAAGGCAGGTGCGCCATCACATATATTCATCGGAACGCCTCAACACAAGGGCCACCCACATCCAGTGCTGTCCAGGTCAACCAAGGAGAAATTTCATCGCGGGCTTTTTCACCGAGAAATCCCTCGCCAACCGAGTTAGAGGCGCGACTGCTTCCGGCTCTGCTGCACTTCCTTATGCCACCCGGCGTTCCCGCTGTCAACCAGCAATGTGGGCCGGACCGAAGCGGTTCGCGCTTGAGTTGCGGCGGGCCAGGCGTCGGCTGCCAACTTTTGACCGAGGCGCTTCGCGCTTGAGTTGCGACACTGCGTGGCTCAAGGATTCCATCTGTATCGTTATGAAAACGCGCCGGGCGGCGTTCAGACTTGCCTGAGTTTGGAACGAACCGTTCGCCGTAATCGAGTTGAACCACGACGGATTCGCTGGCAGACTCCGCCGCAATGTCGTCAGACCTCACACTCATATTAAAGAGGAAGCTGCCGAAACGGTCGTCATCACGGTTTACACATTCTTTTTTTGAAGAAAGCAATTTATGAAAATCAGCTACGACCCCGAAATTGACGCCCTCTATATTCGGCTTTTGGACGGCGAACACGAATGCCGTACGGTGCGGTTGACCGATGAGGTCGCTCTGAACATCGGCGAAGGAGAAAAACTTGTCGGCATCGAAATCCTGGACGCCAAAGAAGTCTTGGGCGCGGGCAAATTGCCGCCGCTTACCGTCGAGAATGTTCCTCTAGCTCCCAAGTGAGCCTGTCTGCCAAGGTGCCCGACGCGGGGCGGACACGAGCGCGTTGGAGCGCGAGATATCAAAGTGCCATTCTGGCGAACCATGGATGGCGCCATCACGGCGAGCAGAGGCTGGGCCGCCAACTTTTGACCGCAGCGCTTGGCGCTTGAGTTGCGACGAGGACTAGCTCAAGGATTCCATCTAGATCGAGATGGAAACGCGCTGGGCGGCATTGGGGACTATCTGAGTTAATATTCTCGGTAATCGCCCGCCCGGCCTTGCTCAATTGGCGCGCCCCGAAAAGTTAATTGTTTTTGTCAAAGCCCCGCGGCCCGGCCAGGTCAAGACGCGCCTGGCTGAAACGCTCGGCACGGAGGCCGCTTGCGCCGCCTATCGGCGCCTGGTCGAAATTCAACTCCAGCAGTTGTCTTCCCTGCCGGAGGTCGAGCTGCGGTTTGCCCCGGACGACGCGGCCGCGGAGATTCAACTCTGGTTGCGGCCGGGTTGGCGGGCGCGCCCCCAAGGCGACGGCGACTTGGGGCGCCGCTTGCGATCCGCGTTTGCCGAGACCTTTGCCGCGGGGAACAAAGCCGTGGTGATAATCGGCTCCGACTGCCCGGAGGTCACGGCGGCCGACGTTCGCGAAGCGTGGCGGGAACTGCGAACCTTCGATCTGGTGTTGGGGCCGGCGGCGGACGGCGGCTATTGGTTGATCGGCCTGCGGCAACCGCAGCCGGCGCTTTTCGATGGGATGGCGTGGAGTTCCGAATTTGTGCTCGCCGAAACGCTCGCACGCGCCCGGGCAAGTGGCCTGCGAATCCAGCTCTTGCGCATCCTCACGGACGTGGACACCGCGAAGGAGTGGGCCGATTTCCTTGCGGCGCGGAAAGTGTCGGGTCCGGCCAAGGGCTGAAATCCTGGTTGCTTATTTGCGGGCAATGACCTTCCATTTCGGATACCCGTATCATTGGACATGGATAAACAAAGTCGAACGCCTGCGGCGAGCAGCACCGGAAAAACGATTGGACGTCAACTTGAGTCATGCCGCCAGCCTTGAAAGTTGAGAATGCCGTAAAGCGCCGCTACAGCGCCGCCGCCCAGGCCAAAGTCGAAGCGCTCTGCTGCCCGGTCGCCTACGACCGCCGCTACCTCGAGGTAATTCCATCCGAGATTCTCGAACGGGATTATGGCTGCGGCGATCCGTCCCAATACCTGCGCCCGGGCGAAACGGTCCTCGATCTCGGCAGCGGCGCGGGCAAGATTTGTTTCATCGCCGCGCAAGTTGTCGGTCCCGCTGGCAAGGTCATCGGTGTCGATATGAACGACGACATGCTCGCGCTGGCGCGCAAGCACCAGCGCGCGGTCGGCGACGCCATCGGCTATCACAACCTCGAGTTCCGCAAGGGCCGCATCCAGGACCTCGCCCTCGATCTGGAAAGGCTGGAGGCGGAGTTGCAAGCGCGTCCGATCCAGGGCGTGGACTCTTTCCTCGCCGCCGAGGCCGTGACGGAGGAATTGCGCGTGCGGCACCCGCTGGTCGCCAGCGATACGATTGACGTGGTGGTGTCGAACTGCGTGCTCAACCTGGTCGAGCCGGGAGCCAAATCGCGTTTGTTCCCGGAAATCTTCCGCGTGCTGAAAAAGGGCGGGCGAGCCGTCATTTCGGACATCACCAGCGATGAAGTCGTGCCCGCCGAATTGCAGGACGATCCCGAGTTGTGGTCCGGGTGCGTCTCGGGCGCGCTGACCGAGGGCGGTTTTCTCCAGGCCTTCGTGGACGCCGGTTTTTATGGCATTCAAATCTTGAAGCGCGACGCCGCGCCCTGGCGCGTCGTGCGGGGGATTGAGTTCCGAGCGATGACCGTGCAAGCCTTCAAAGGCAAGCAAGGCCCTTGCTTCGAGCGCAAGCAGGCAGTCATTTACAAAGGCCCCTTCAAGGAGGTGCTGGACGACGACCATCATCGGATGGAACGCGGCCAGCGCTACGCGGTCTGCGATAAGACTTATCAACTCCTCAAGCAGCCGCCCTACGGCGAGTTCTTCGAGTTCGTTGACCCGCGCGTGGAGATTCCGCTGGAGCGAGCCGAGCCATTCGACTGCGGGCAAATGCGGCTGCGCCATCCCCAGGAAACCAAAGGGCGCGATTACGAGGCGACCGCTCCACCCAGCCAGTGCTGCGACGGGGGAAGTTGCGGTTAAGCTCCGTAGGAGCGGTCTATTTGTAGCAAACGGATCACACCCCGCCAAAAGCCCCGTCGGGGCGGCCTCTCCAGCCTCGGTGCCGCTCCTACGGAGCTTTGATTTTTTGCCGTTCGCTAACTATAAATATGCCGCCCCGTTGGCAGACATTTATTGGGGGCAGATAAATAGACTCGGGTCGGTTTTGGGGAGAGGAGGCCAAGGGATCTGGATTATTTGAATCGGAAGTCCAATTTGAAATTGTAGAGCCACGGAATTTGGGGATTGATCCTCTGGGCGTTGAGTTTGTTCGGCAACTGTTCGTAATGTTCGCGTAGGAGTTGCACGTTGGGAGCATTATAGTAAGTGACGACAATGGTGTCGTCCTGCACGCGCACATCGCCTTCCAGCCCGCAGAAAACATCCTGCGCCAGATGGGTGGCATCCCCGTTGGCGAAGGGTGGGCCGAGGCGTTGGCGGAACTGATGCAGGACCGCCTGGGCCACCAGGGCCAGCGTCATGTGCCCGTAGCGAATGTTCAGGTTGAGGGTGCCCGCCCGCTGCCACCCCAAAGCCTGGTTGAATTTAAAAAACTCCTCGACATGCCACCGCCGGGGATAATTCACGCTCAGGTCGGTGACCTCGGGACGATCGGCGGTGGCCAGGAAGGATTTATAATGAAAGTCCTCCGGTCTTTCGCCGGATCGTTGGATGATTTCGTAGAGCGGGCGGGCGGTGCCCTTGCTCCAGCCAAAGGGCTGTTTGGTAGTGGCAAAGCCGGCCCAATGCGGGGTGAATGGGTGGGCGCAAAGCTTGGCCGGCTGTTGGTGGCGCGCCTTTTGGTTGGGCATCGGCACCAGCAAATCAAAGGGGGGTGTCCCGGCGGACCTGTTCGATCAACTGGCGATTGAAGTGCTCGCAATCGGCCATTAGCAGCGGATGCCCACCGACGGGATGGCGGATGATTTGGCGGACGATTTCCTCGGTGCGGCGGTAATTGGATTTGGGTCCGCGGGGCCGGCTTTGGAGGGCGGCGGCCCCGCACTGGGCCAGGAGATGGCGGAGTTGGAAGTAGCGGGGTTTGGAATAGCCGAACTTGCGGGCGGCGGCCAGCGGGCCAAGATCCGTGCATTCCCCTTCATAGATCATGGCCAATTTGAGCGTGATTTCATCGTCCTGGGGGATTTTGAATTTGCCGGCCGGGCCGGAGAGGAAGCAGTGTTTGTTTTTAATGGTGAGCATGGGAGCGCTTTGCGTGTGATTGGTCCACGCGAGGAATAGGGGTGATATCCACCAATAAGTCTAATCAAATGTGGCGCATACCCACCGGTTGAAGCCTTGCTCAAGTGGCCACATCGCGCGTTAAAGCCACATATTATTATACCTATCAGCGAAAAATGAGTTTAAATCCCGTGGAACCCCGAAAAGTGAAGTCTAAACATCTGCCCCTAATAAATGTCTGCCGATGGGGCGCGGAAAGGCCACGCTCGCCTTGAATTCAATGGCTCCAAGCCAGTGGCCTGTGCCACCCAGAAACGAATCTCCGGACACGCCCTGAGATGGAAGCCCGCGATTGAGTCTTGTCGCGTGCGATGATCCCCTTGGTTGTGGGAGTTTTGCTTTTGGGATTTCGCGCACGAGAGGATTTTCACGCCAATTCATCTATTTGGAATTGAAGGCACATTTCTTAAAATTTTGACTTCCAGGCTCGAAGGACGCACAATCAACCGTAGCCGTGAGCACGGACACAGACATTTTAATCAAGCGCGCCGCTGCCGAACTCAAGACTGCCGGCGCACGGGAAATTTATGTCTTTGGCTCCGCTGCCAAAGGGACGGGTGATGCCGCTGCCGATCTTGACCTGGCGGTTTCCGGTCTGCCGCCGTCGGTTTTCTATCGCATGGGCGCGCGGGTCAGTGATTTGATCGGCCGTTCGGTGGATTTGGTTGACCTGGACAGCAACACGCCGTTCACCCGCTACCTCCGCACGGAGAATGAACTCGTCCGCGTGGGTTAAATTCCGCAAACAGCAGGCGGCGGAACGCGAACAATTGCAGCGTCTGCTGTCTGGAATCCATGGACTTCTCTCCAAATGCAGCGACACGGCTCCGACTGAAATCGAACTGTCCGCGCTAGCGGCCACGCTCCATTAAATGGAAGTGGCGGAGAGAGGGGGATTCGAACCCCCGGAACGGTTTAACCCGTTCAACGGTTTAGCAAACCGCCGCTTTCGGCCACTCAGCCATCTCTCCATACCCCATTTCCAGCAACCGGTTTTTATCGACGCAAAAGCCCCGCCGGTCAAGCCAAATGGCTTCCGGCTGCCGGAGTGGTTCGCCCGAGCTGATGAAACCGCCATTGACGAACTGCCGAAAAACCGGAAGATCATAGCAGTATGGCAACACCGACCGTCAGCGAAATCGAAAACCAGTTCGCACAACTCCCTTCCGAAGCACAGTTGAGCCTGCTTGAGCGCCTCGTGCATCGCGTGCGCGCTGGCCTGGCCGGCGGTCGCGACACTTGGGAAGCCGAACTGTCCGCGATGGCTGCCGATTCTGAAGTACAGAGCGAACTGCGCCGCATCAACTCCGAATTCAGCCCCGCGGAGGAGGACGGCTTGGAGAAAGCCTGATGCCGGTTCAGCGCGGCGAGATCTACTTGGTCAATCTCAATCCGGTCCAAGGCCGTGAGCAGGCAGGGCGTCGGCCAGTGTTGGTCGTTTCCGCGGATGCTATCAATCGCCTGCCGCTGGTTGTGACGATCGTCGTCGGCACCAGAGGCGAAAACCTCACTCGCGACTATCCAACCAACGTCAGGGTCTCGACGGCAGAGAGCGGCCTGCCGATGGAGACAGTTTTCCTCTGCTTCCAACTGCGCTCACACGACCCGAGCCGATTTGTCGGCCAGCCAGCCGGCAAGGTCTCAGGCACAGTGCTGGGAAAGATCGAGGTCGCCGTGCGCCGTTGTCTGGGCCTCTGACTTGCGCTACGCGCCGCATCGGGACCCTTTTTGTGCAGATCGCCGCCGTGCGCCGATGGAGCGCGGGTCTTTCGTCATGCGAAAGGCTGCATTCGATTCGGGGAGCGCGACCGTGCCGGTCGCACCATTCGGCGTCCCGCCGAATGGCCCGGAGTCGGGAGCGGACCCCCAACTCGATCATCATACCGCGATCGCAACCGGCTTTGGCCGGAGGCCAAAGGAAGCGGGCGAGATGCACGCTCACCTTTCCTGGACTAAGGATTCGGGAGACCATCGTGCCAAGACTATGCGGTTGCCAAAAATGGCGATTTAGATTCGGTGCTTCCGGTTGCCGCGGGCGGAACTGTTGTCACCCACGCGCTCTCGGCTTCCGGCAGCCGGGCCACGATCGACACCCAGGTAATCCGCGCGAACACGGAGAACTTCGTCACCCTGGCGGACGCTTGCTAATCCCAATTGCGCGGCAATGTCACCACCCGCACGGATGGCAAGGTTTCTTTGTGGGTGGACGTAGTCCCGCGGGGAGGTTTTGATTTTGGCAGCCCTTCCGAGTGCTCAATGCTGCTGATAACTAGGGGCCTGGCTACTCGGCTGCGCTCCTTTTCATTTCTCCTTTTCCGTTGGTATCTGCGCGGCAAGCTCCTCGGCGCTCCAAACTCTGTTTTTCTCCATAAACTCGAATGGTATGACGCTATACTTTTCAAACTTTAGGCATACAAATCTAAAAAAAGTTGGCTTCGGGCTGGTGAATGGCTGAATGCGCTGCCGGAGATGCATCCTCACTAATTTCCGCTCGGTATCCCACACTTGAGGCGAATACGGGCCTTCTAGCGAACCGTCCTCCCTGCAACGCCACATGGCCTCGTAGTGAAACTCCACCTTGGGAATCAGTGCCAACAAGCCCTGCAACTCTGCGACCGTGCTTTTTAATTGGCTGTTGTCCGTGTGAAGCTCTTGGTCCCGTTGCAGGACTTCCATCATGGCCAGTTGAACCTCGATGAGCTGATTGATAATTTCGGCCTTGCCGAGCGATTTCAAATCTCCGGCCAGCCCGCGCAGTAAAGAGAGTGCGTGGTTTCCAGCAGCGACGGCAGAAGTGATTGCAATCGCGTCCATGACACTGAGGGTTACACTAGCTGAAGATTGTGAGCACCGACCGGCCTAAGCGGTGTTCGCGGATCAGGCGGTATTCGCATTCATCATCGAGTTGATTTTTGCGATGCACCAGCGCCGAGGGATTGGGAATCTCGTCGAAGGTGCCGGAGCATTCGACCCGCCACTTTCCATCGGAGGCAACGACGCGATCCGCTCTGCGACGCCGATATTCGGGCCGCATCCGCCACTGAATGACCCATCGGATTATCATTTGCTCATTCAATTCGATCATCTCGAAATCGAAGCAAATCCGCGAGCCGTTGAGAAGCCAATTGTAAACGAATTTTTAATGCGGTCCCGCCCAGCCCGGCCTGCCGTGTTTGCTGCCCTCGCCCGTTTCCGGCCACGAATTCGTCGTTACGTTGACCGGAGACGAGCCGGAACGAACTGGGCACTACTTGGGAGAAACAGGGAAAATCCAACGGGCGCGAAGAAAGTCCACAGTTGCGTCGATCATGGACTCGGCGTTTTGATTCGGTTGGTCCTGACAACTGTGACGTAGTGCGGTGTGCCGCAGTCATAAACATCGACCATCGACCCCAGGTAATTCGTTGCGCCGACCGGCATGGCCCGAAGCTGCCAGTAGGGCGTTTTTGACTCAGCGAATGGATAGTTCCGCACGAATAGCTTCCAACCGGGAACCTTCTCCTCCCGATAATCCACGGAAGGAGCGACGCCACGCCGATAGTTGCGAACGCCCTGGCGGGTGCCCGTCACGGTGTAAATGCCTTGCATCACGAATGATTGCACGAGGACCAAATCGGGGAACGGACTTTCGAGGATGTCGAATGGTCCCGGAATGCGCTTCCATTTCACGCTCAGTTGCGTGTTGTAAAGCTGGCCGGCAACCTCGCGGAATTGCGGCGCAGCCATGACGCGATTCGTCGTGATGATCGGCTGCTCGCTTGCGAGAACAGCCATACCGATCAGTGCCAATATTCCACCTGCCAAAACTCCGCCCCCGGTTGGACGGATTTTTAGCTGTTGGTTCATCGTATCAGTGAACCACGGCGGCGCGATTTTGTGAACGCTTTTTTAATGCCTGCTTCAGTGGTCCGGTGATGCACCACCGCCCCGGCCAAGGCGCGCGGAAGGCATGGCGGGCACAGCGGCCCACCGACCGGGAGCAGGACGGCGCCCTTCCGGGCCGCAGCGGGGCGGGAAAACCGCTGCGAAACCGCTCCGTTTTTTGCCGACAGTTGCCGACAAAAAACGTGTCAAAATAGCGCGATGACGTGCCGCGAGTGTCGAAAGTAGGACACGCATAGAACCCCTGAAAACGTTCGATTATATGGCGTTTTTTGAGAAAAGTCGCGCGTGGCAATGTCCGCGTTTGCAAACCGCCGCTTTCGGCCACTTTAGCCATCTCTCTGCACCCCGTTTCCAGCAACCGGCTTTTATCGACGCAAACACTCGGCCGGCCAAGCTAAATGCTTTCCCGCGCCGTTTTCCCCAAAGGCCAAGAGTATGCGGTTGCCAAAAATCGCGGTGGCGATTTAAATTCGGTGCTTCCGGTTGCTGTGGGCGCCCGGTTTTTGCCATGACCGATTACAAAGTCAAATTCGAGGTCTTTGAAGGGCCGCTGGACCTGCTCCTTTATCTGATCAAGAAGGAGGAAGTCGATATTTATGAGGTCAATCTCACCCAACTGGCCACGCAATTCATCGAGTACCTCGACGTGATGCGGGTGCTCGACCTGGACATCGTCATGTACATCAAGAGCCGTGAACTGCTGCCGGTGGACCAACAGGCGGTCGTGGAAGGGGAAGAGGAGGGCGAGGACCCGCGCTGGGAATTGATCCGCCAGCTCGTCGAATACAAAAAGTTCAAGGACGCCGCCGCGCGCTTACAGAACCTGGAAATCCGCCAGGAGGAGGTCTATCCGCGGCTGCCGGCCAAGCCGGAGTTCGATCCGGTCGAGACGTTGGCCAAAGTCCATGTCTCCATTTTCGACCTCATCAATGCCGTCAACGCCGTCCTCAAGCGCGTCGGCCAGCGCGAGGAGTTGCGCGACATTTTCGAGGATAAATGGACCGTCAGCGCAAAAATCGAGCAACTCGCGCGGCTGCTCGCCGAGAATTCCACGCTGAAGTTCTCCGAGCTTTTTGCCGCCGCCACCAGCCGCTCGGAAGTGTTCGCCACCTTTCTGGCGCTGCTCGAATTGATTCGCCTGCGGCAGTTGGTCGTCGAGCAACGCGAACCTTTCGGGGAAATTGAGATCACCCGCGCGCCGCCACCGCAGCCTCGCGAAGGACCCGCCGCCCCGCCGGCGCCCGGCGCGGAAGATTCCAGCCCGCGCGCCCCCGCCCGCGCCGCGCAACTGACTTGATCATGGAACTGAAATTGGTCCTTGAATCGATCCTGTTCTCCGCCCAGCAGCCGTTGCGTCCGAAGGAACTCAAAGAGTTGCTCGCGGCGGCCGCGGAGCAAGCGGGGGGCGCCGTGGTCGGGGCCTTTAAAAAAACCCCGATCGAGGACATCACTCTGGCGCTGGAACAACTCGCCCAGGAGCACGCCGCGGCCCAGCGCAGCTACCGGCTGGCGTGTGTGGCCGGGGCGTGGCAATTTGTCAGCCAGCCCGAATACGCGCCGTGGATCAAGGCGCTGGTCGGCCACCGGAATCGCCCGGCGCGGCTCTCG
>WNGR01000271.1_pt1 | contig 54739 bp, 69 predicted proteins | sample 5407581 | NCBI WGS metagenome assembly WNGR01 (sample SAMN13153383, study PRJNA577476) | soil metagenome | isolation source: 80 cm soil or saprolite under Garry oak tree replicate 2 | place: USA:California | collected 2016-06-15 | reverse complement strand
GATTGCCCCGGTTGCTTCCGGCTGGAGCGGTCGCCGGGTGGGACTTTCACCCACTGGAAAAGCGCCGCCTTTTCACGGCGCACGCCGATAGTTGCCAATTCATATGCAATCGGCGAGAGCGTTGCGCGAATGGCAGCGCTCGACCCTGACCGGTCGGTCGGCCCCGAATAAGCCGCATGACCGTTTCGGAACTACTCCAGCCCTTGCGCCGAATAGGTCATCAACGCGATGTGGAAGCGCTGCCAACTTTACGGCGTCGCTCAACAATATCTATCGATCGGTTACGTTAGTCCCGGTTCGCATATCATCCTGTTTCCCCGCATCGCGAGCAACTTTGTCGGGCCTGCACGTCGTGATAATCTGCCGTTACGCTATTGCATCCCATAAGTGTCCTATGTCAAATCCCCGCGAAAACGCTGCTGACTCGGTGCCCGAGCCGGTAACCAACGGCCAAATACACGTTCAGCCAACTCCCGATCTAAATCTCGCCGGGGATCGTCGTCCGCTCGTCAAGTTCGACTCAAATTCACCTGCGACCTACGAGGAAGCCTTCGAGTCGCTTAAAACTTCGTCTCGGAAAAAATGTGAAGGCGGGGCCTTCCCCAAGCACGTCATTGGAGTCAACTTCACGAGTCACGATTTTACAAACATTAGTGCAAAAGACGTCATCTTCGAAGCATGCAATTTTCAATTCTGCATTTTTAACGGAGCTTACTTCAGAAAGGCGCAGTTTAAGAATTGTGATTTTACTGGCGCGAAATTCAAAGACTGCAATTTTCGCGACTGCATTCTCTCGGGAAGTAAGTTCAACTATGCGCAGTTTAACAATACATTAATTTCGACAAAAGAGCTCTTGCTGAACTTGCCGGCGTGGCTGAACGTCAGACGAGAATTTATGATGTCGCTGCGCAAAAATTCGGAAAGCGTTGGTGATGTTGAATCTGCGAAAATATTTATTCGAGAAGAATTGAAGGCGGCGAGAAAATATTGCCAGGAAGGTTGGCGGCATCAAGGCGCCTACTACAAGGAAAAGTATCCGAAAATTTCAAACAGAGCGATACTTTTCGCCCAGTCTATTGGTTATGGGCTGGACTGGTGGTTTTGGGGGCATGGCGAATACCCTGCCAAGCTAGGGCGATTTATTCTGATCGCACTTCTGCTCTCGGGGGCTATCACCCTTGCATTCGATAATCACATATCCCTTGATATGACGCCTGTCAGTGCGTTTCTGCGTAATTATGGGTTGTCGACCGTCGCCGCGACGTGCACATTCTTAGGCGTGTCCGCAGATGTAGGTCTCCCGGTGGTTCCTGAGCCACTTAGGATCGCACTCGTGCTCTTTAGATACATTGCTCTTGGATTTTTTACGAGCTCGCTATTTAGACGGCTTTCGCGACGCTAGCATAATGATCACATCAGAAAGGAAAGATGGAGTAATTATTGATGTCCGATTGTTCGGCTCGGCAGTTCGCGGGGATTTCGATAAGAAGAGTGACGTCGATATACTTGTTGTGACCGACGCCGGCAGGCCCGACATGAAAGCATTGGAGTCGCCCCTGTTTGATCAATTTGAAACAAACGTGGATGTGTCGATTTATAGCATTAATCGACTTCAGATGATGTTTTCAGAAGGGCATATGTTTTCGTGGCACCTATATCAAGAGTCTCGTCGTCTCGAGTACGATGGCACAGTTGATTCAATGGTGTTGCTTGGTAAGCCGAACCCGTACAGATCAGCACGCAAAGATATATCTGAGTTGCTTGACCTATTAAAAACGATAAAAGACGAGGCAGCGAATACCCTAAGCCTTATATTTGAGGCCGGTCTTCTTTACGTGTGCGCACGCAATATCGCGTTATCCGCATCTTGGCACACAGGCGACGGGTTAAAATTCGGACGCAATTCACCCTTTGAGCTCACATTGGGTAAGCTGACCTTCCCGCTTTCACGAGCAGATTACGACATACTCGTTGCATGTCGGCATGCGTCAACCCGAGGCGAACTTACAGAAGCACCTCCCCGCGATTGGCTTGCGGAACGGGCGGATATATGTCATCAATGGGCATGCAAAGTGGATGAACTGATACCGGAGTGGGAACATGTCAACTAAACGTCGGTTTCGCGAACGGGTGGAGGTCGAGCGCGAAGTGTTGCACCTCGTCAACAAACCACTATTTGCCCCTGTGGAGCTTTGTGGTCTAACGAGTAACTCAATTGCGTCGTGGGCAAGCGCCGTCGAAAAAAATGGGTTATCGCAACACGCGGCGAATGGCTTGGAGCAAACGTTGCGAGAAATTTCGGAGCGTTGCCGATTGAATGCCGACAAAAGTAGAGACGTGTTTGAAGACGACGAGTTGGTGCCGCGAGGCACAATCCAGACCTGCGTTGAAAGACTTAAGCATCAGCTCGAAACTTTGGATGCGTTTCGCTAGCCCCCGGCGTCAGACTAGTTGTCGTGTTATCTGATTCTTATAGACATGGTCCGGGGGCGGTAAAATCAGGGTGAATGAAAGCCTACTCAGCAGAAAGAAAAGAAGCACTGGTACGGCGCCTATATCGCTGAAGATAGCGGCGCATCGTGTGGGTGCCATACGCGGTATCGTCGAGTCCGATCGCGGTGACCCAGCGATGTACCAGTCGGGCATACTGCCGCGTCGACAGATGCGGTGACGCATGCAACCGACTTGGAAACAGAAAGTCCGCAGCCTTCAGTCCTCGCGCTTCGATCCAGGCATCGAGACTTTCACGGGTCTGCTCCGTGATCTCGAACTGGACCGGCCGCTGGGTCTTCTGCTGCATGACTGTAGCCCTGGAGGCCACGTGGCTCCCGTGACGGACGTCCTGCACCTGCAACCGCGTAAGATCGCACGCTCGCAGCTTGCTATCAATTGCGAGATTGAACATCGCGAGCTCACGAACGTTCGACGCCATCTGCAGTCTCGTCCGGATCGCCCAGATTTCCCGGAGCTTTAACGGCGGCTTCTGCCCGGTGAGCTTTCCCTTGTTCCATGGCACACGGTGGGCAACGACGACATTCTCGGATTCCATGACAATCTCCTTTCAAGCGAAGAGAGATTGAGTGTGCGCCGCTTCTGGCGGGCGCTATCCGACCCTCAGCGGCCCGTCGCGAGCAAAGACGTCGATGACCGCTTCCGAAGTGCTTCGGACACCCGTTGACCCACCAATCGCCATGCTCAATTCATTAGGTCAACCTTCGTTTTAACTGGGATTTGAAACTGACTGGTTGGTAGGAGCACTCCCCGCGTGCTTTTAAGCTCTTCAAGACCGCGCAAGGTTTAGGCCAAAGCCTTGGAATCGGCAGCGAGCCGTTTACGCCAGGCAATCCATCCGACAACAATCGATAGTGTCGCCACGACAAGTGGCGCCACCCCATGCCCGTATTCGCCATGAACTGTGACGGTTGCCAACGCAGCCAGCATCACGGTGCAGCCCAGCGTCGAGCCCCACAGCCGCGTCCGTACTCGGGCCAGCAGAACGGCGGTCATGAGTTCCAGCGAACCAGTCACGAAATGGAACCAGTGCGGATATCCCCACTTCAGGTATTCCTCGAAGATGGATCGCGGGGCGACGATGTTGCTAAGCGATCCCACGACGAAGAAAGCGGCAAGAACCAAAGGCAATACATTGCGCCAGGATATCTTGGACATTCGTTCTACCTTCTCTAATGAGGGCGCTGCCTGGGGCCAGTGTGGCCGCCTGATCGACGAGCCGAGCGATCTCCGCTGTTCAGGCCGTGGTGACCTTTTGGGCCGCCGCAAAGACATCGCGTGGGGACGTCGTGCCCGCGACGTGCTCTGTGCCCGCGACACCGAGGTCCATCCAACCCGCGTTGACGGCATCGAACATCGCTTCGGCCGGTCCAGTCTGGCCCTTCGGGATGCCGAATTGTTCGAACGCTGCTGGCCACCCGGCCCGCGGGATGGAAAACGCCTTGACATCGCGCTGCAAGACTTCGCCCAACTGGGCCGCGACTTCATCCGCGCAGACCATCGAGCCAAGCTCGACGACGCGATGCCCGGACCACGCCGGTCCGGTGAGTAGCGTCGCCACCTCGGCGCCGATATCGTCGGTCGCGACCATAGTCGACTTTCGACTCGTCGGGTTGTAGTAGACGGGTAGCGTGCCGCCCTGGGCAACGTGCAAGCCGTAAAGGAAGTTTTCGAAAAACCCGCCGGCTCGCACATGGGCGATCGGCAACCTCAAGTGGCGCAGTCCTTGTTCCAGTAGCGCCAGGGCCGTGATCATTCCCAACCCGCTGATTCTGTTCGCCCCCATCGACGACAGCACAACGACCCGCGGGGGCGCCGCCTTGGTCAGCGCCTCGACATAGTTCGCGATCAACCTCTTTGCTTCGCTGAAATCAGACGAGGGTGCCCAGACAGCCGGTAGCATGACAAATGCACCTTCGACCTCTTCGAGCGCTCGCTCTACGGCGGCCGGATCATTCCAGTCGCCCTCGACCAGTTCCACACCTTGGTCTGCCCAATTCGTCGCCTTCTCACGATTGCGAACCAGCGCCCGCACTTTCCTTGCTTGCGTCAGCAGATGCTGGGCTGTTGCGCCGCCCACGCGTCCTGTAATTCCCATTACTAGAAACATGCGTTTCTCCTGAAATTAGTATTACCCTCAAACGCCAACATCTCTGCGGCTGGAACTGGATACGGCAATTGGAACCTTCGGCTTCCACCCGCGACTGCAGCACCCGCCGGTTTAGATCTCCGCCGGAGTCTGGTGCAGAAGGCTGGCGGGGAAGGTTTGACATCAAAACTCCCCGAGGAACGGTCTTTGTCTGAGGGCAGGTCTATCATAGAGACCTATGCCTCCTGCCGGAAGGAGGCACTTTTTTGTTACCAGAAGAGTTCAAGGGAACCCGAATGAGCACCGCCCAGAATGCGATCGAGAGATTCAGCCGATATCAACGTCAAGTGGGCGACGCCCAGCCGGCACACTGCGCGGTTCGCGACGTGCTCGACCGCATCGGCGACAAATGGAGCATGCTCATGATCATGGAACTCGCGACGCGATCGCAGCGCTTCAGTGAGCTTCACCGGGCCATCCCGGACATTTCCAAGCGCATGCTTACGCAGACACTCCGCGATCTGGAGCGCGACGGGCTCATCACCCGCCATGTCTTTCCCACCAGCCCGCCAAGCGTCGAATATCGTCTGGCCCCCCTCGGCCAATCCCTGTTGCATCCGATGGCGGCCCTCATCGATTGGGCCGATCGCCGATATCCCGACATCCATGCCGCTCGCGTCCGCTTTGACGGCGCATCCGGTGATGTTCCGCGTCTAGATGCTCAGCCCGATGGGAGGGTCGTGGCGAAAGCCTGAAGCGGCCGGTTATGTCATGGCGCGGAAGGACGTGCCACGCGGTCGTGGTCGTCGCCTCCGCGGAAGGCGGGCCAACTTACCAATCAAAAAAGACCGCCGTGAAATCTGAATATGCTGTTGGCCGACTTGGGAGGCCGACGGCAAGACCGCATTCAGAACAGTAAATTTATTATGTGACCGAAACCGCAACTGTCGATGCGTTATCGGCGTCACGTCCCCCGGTCAATGTCCGTTGTCGACAGACCCTCAGGCGTCCAACCGTCCATGAGCGGCGGTCGACGAAGGTCTGATTGTGGCCGTCTACCGACTGTCGCGAACGGTAGCATCATTTGCGTGACTTTCTCCGGGCAACTCAGCGCCGTGTGCACGGATCGCAGCGATCAACTCTGCTGGCGTGATCTCATATCGTACCTCACGATGGATGCTTGGCTTGCCCACCATCCATCTGGGCAGCCGCCAGAACAGCCGGTGCAATCGACTTCTGACATTCCGTGCAGTCGTCTTCGGAAAATGACACCCACCGTTCGCGGAATGTTGCACATCATAGTCGCGCATGTATCCGTATACAAGACTATGTTTTGCAACATCGCGCGGCTCGACCGTGCGGGACTTTGGCCGTGGCCGACGCGTCGTTGCATAACTTAGGACTTCTGATCGATTTTTTGCATCGATCTATATTGTTCGATAACGGCTCATAGCCTGCGTCGTTTACTCTTGATAAAATATGTTATCAAGAGTAATGTCCGATCTGCTGGGGTGAGCCGTTACAGGCGCCGCCGGTGAGCCTTTTCAGGAGCCTGACCGATGACAATCGCTGCCAGCGGCGCGCACGGCGCCGTTCAGCTGTTGACCGATCGCGACGCGCTCACCGCGAGCGTGCGGCGCACCGTGCGGCTTGAAGCCGCGTCCGACGGCAAGAGCCTGTTGCTGATCGACGTCGATACGCGCAAGCCTGGCATTCACAGGGAAGTGCGCTACGAAATCACGCCGGCCGAACTGATCGCCGTGATCCGCGCCCAGGGTACCGAGTTGCGCGCCGATCTGCCGGGAGAGCGCCATGCCGATGCTGCCGACCGCGCCTGAGCCCGCATCCGCCGGGTGGCGCCTAACCGCGGCGCAGTTTCAGCAGCTCGCGGCCGTGCCGGCCGAAGCCGAATGGTTCGCCAATCTCGACAACCCGCGCACCCGGCGCGCGTACCGCATCGATCTGCACGACTTCATGGACTTCACTGGGATCCGGCAGCCGGAAGAGTTTCGCATTGTCACGCGCGCGCACGTGCTCGCCTGGCGCAAGGCACTCGAGGCCCGCGCGCTGTCCGGCGCGACGATCCGGCGCAAACTGGCCGCGCTGTCGTCGCTGTTCGAGTACCTGTGTGAAAAGAACGCGGTCGACTTCAATCCGGTCAAGGGCGCGAAGCGCCCGAAAGTCGACAGCCATGAAGGCAGGACGCCGGCGCTCGGCGACCACCAGGCGCGCGCGCTGCTCGACACCCCGGATCCGGCGACGCTCAAGGGTCGGCGCGATCGCGCGCTGCTGTCGGTCTTGCTGTACCACGGGCTGCGCCGCGAGGAGTTGTGCCGCCTGAAGGTCCGCGACATTCACGCGCGCCGCGCCGTGCTGCATCTGCGCGTGCATGGCAAGGGCGACAAGACACGGTATCTGCCGCTGCATCCTGGCACGGCCGAGTGCGTGCACGCGTACCTCGAGGCCGCCGGCCATGGCGAGATGCCGAACGCGGCGCTGTTCCAGCGTGCGCGCGGAGGCTCAGGCGCGGCGATCACGCCGGATGGCGTCTACAAGGTCGTGCTCGCGTATGCCGCAAAAGCAGGAATCCATATCGATGGATTCGGCGTGCACAGCCTGCGGGCGACCGCGGCGACCAACGCGCTTGAACACGAGGCCGATATCGCGAAGGTTCAGGAATGGCTCGGCCACGCGAATATCGCGACCACGCGCATTTATGACCACCGGCGTCACCGCCCCGAAGACTCGCCTACGTTCAAGGTCGCTTACTAGCCTGAGGCCCGCGATGCGCGTAGAAGCGGGAACCGCGACTGACCATGCCACGCGGCGAATGGCACAGACCACCGCGTCCATTGGACACCGGCTACAAAATCACGATCACGACATGATTTTCCGTTTTCCCCGAGCACCTCGGTTATGTAGATGTGGACGACCTAGAATTGGAGGCCAAATTGATTCAAGCTCATGAAAGAGGAAGGCATGCGCCAGCGCGATCCGTTCAGCATTGCTGGGATCCGTCGTCCAGGCGTTTGAGTCGAGATATTCGTAGCCCGCGGGGTGCCTGTCTCGCTTCCAACTGGCGACTTGCTGCCAGTGCTACCAGCATCAATGAAAGCGGAATGAGATAGAACGAGTCGCGCGCTATCAGCCGCGAGGCCCCTTGTTGGACAACCTGACCATGACGACCGGCCTTGCGGGCGCGTGGAGTGCCCGCAGCGACTGACGCAGAACGCCGAAAGCGGAGCGTAGAAACAGTCCGGCGATGATGGTGCCGACGAATATGTCGGGCCAGCGGGGACGTCAGCAGGTAGCTGCCTCCTGCCGCGAGCAGGACTCCGACGTTGGCCAACGTGCGCCAGCACCGAATCTTGAGCACACTTCAACATCGTCACCAACCCTGTCAGCCAGAAGCTCGGGTAAATCAAGGTAAATATTGCCGAAGATGCTGCGCATTAGGGTAAGTTGTTACCCGATCGACATTGCGCGGCATGCAGGCACGGCCTATCATTCGTCCTATGGATTGCGTTACATTTTGTTACGATTGGTGGAGGCCCTCTTGTCAGACGAGGCTTCCGCAAACGTTAGCAACCTCGGCGTGGACCAACGACAACCATAACAATTGATGGGGCGGCAGGAAATACCGCCCAAATGCTGCACTTACTGTTAGGAGTTCGAAATGAACTCAGACGGCACGCTCGACTCGATCCGCGAGATGAATCTCTCGTATCTCTCGCTGGCCCAACGCCTGTTGCGCGAAGACAGGGCCATGGGCATGGCCCGCCTCAGCCTGTCGTCCTGGCTGGCCGACATCCTGGCAGCGCTGTCGCTGGCGCAGATCGTCAAACTGGCTGCCGCCTCACACGTACTGTGCGCGTTTCGTTTCCGCGACCATACCGTTCTGTCCGCGCTCACGCATGTGGACCGGAAGGCCGATGTCGCGCCGACGCCCACGCCAATCCTCTCGGGCGTCCAGCCAATCGAACAGTGCGCCTGAGCGGAGCATGCGATGACGGCTTTCCCGGAAAAGCTCCCCGCCGCTGCACCATGGGCCGGGCCGGGGCCGGCATGCGCGTCGATCGGATCCGGTACCGGCGTGCAGGGACGCGCCGGCGCACGGATCCGGTCGCGCCACCCGATGATCCAGTTCGATTGTGAAGTCGACGGGTATCGCCGCCAGCCGGCATGGCGCCCTTGTCCGCGGACGGCTCCCTCACTTTGCCGGCGAACGTTGAAGTTGCCCGGCTCGGCAGCAACGCTGCCGATGAACCACACGGCGCGGCCGGCGCACCTGGATGGGTTCGCAGGCGTGCCGGCTGGAACGCGAATCCCGCATAACGGCTCACGCGAACGCGTGACTGGCCGAGGAGCTGTTGAAATGTTGATGTCTTACCAACTGCGTGAACTGCACAGCTCGGCGTGGGCACCTTTCCTTCCGTGGCTTCGGGCCACCGCCAGCCTCCTTGCGCGGTCCGATGGCGCGTCCGCCCTGCCCGCCCACCCGCTCGCGGCGGGCTGCGCACTGCTGGTGCGGCTCTGCCAACCCTACGCCAAGCCGGTATTCGGCCTGACACAGACCACGATCGGTGGCCTGCCGGTCGCAGTGACCGAGACCGTCGTGCTGGACAAGCCCTTCTGCCGGCTGCTGCACTTTGAGCGCGCCGGGCACCACGCGCAGCCGGCCGTGCTGCTCGTCGCGCCGCTGTCGGGCCACCACGCGACGCTGCTGCGCGAAACGGTGCGCACGATGCTGCCGGACTTCGACGTCTATGTCACCGACTGGCGCGACGCCCGCACCGTTGCGCTCACCGGGGGGCCGTTTCATCTGGACGACTATGTCGCGTACCTGCGCGAGTTCCTTTGCCTGCTGGGCCCGGACAGTCATATCGTATCGATCTGCCAGTCGACCGTGCCGGTGCTGGCCGCCGTGTCGCTGATGGCGACCCGCGGCGAGCCGACGCCGCGCAGCATGACCCTGATGGGCGGCCCGATCGATGCCCGCCGCAGTCCCACGGCGGTCAACGACCTGGCGCTCAGCAAGCCCCTCGCCTGGTTCGAGCATCAGCTGATCGACACGGTGCCGGGCCGTTATCCCGGTGCAGGCCGCGCGGTGTATCCGGGTTTCCTGCAGCACGCGGCCTTCGTGACCATGAATCCGGAACGTCACCTGGCCTCGCACCTGAACTACTATTGCGACGTGTCCGCCGGTGACGCCGAGGCGGCTGAAGCGCATCGCCGCTTTTACGATGAATACAACGCGGTGCTCGACATGGCGGCCGACTATTATCTGGAGACGGTTCAGGTGGTCTTTCAGGAGTTCCGTCTCGCGCGCGGCACCTGGGCAGTGGACGGTGAGCCCGTGCGCCCGCAAGCCATCCAGGCTACCGCGCTGATCACGGTGGAAGGAGATCAGGACGACGTTTGCGGGCCGGGCCAGACCCATGCCGCGCACGATCTCTGCATGGGGCTCGATGGCTCGCGCAAACATCAGTTGACGATCCACGGCTGCGGCCATTTCGGGATTTTTTCCGGACGCGTCTGGCGTACGGAACTCTATCCACGCCTGCGTCAGCTGATCCACCAGTACGACGCGTGCGCAGCCGCCGGGTCGTCGTGCGCATCACGTGCCGATCGGCTGTTGCTCACGCCATGTGACGGCACAGCTACGCATCCAGGTACGGGCCGATGAGTCTTGAGCAGATTCTGGGAAGTACACCGATTCGAGGTGCCGCCCGACGTGATCGTACAGGACATTGGTCTGCCGGAATGAGCGGGTACGACCTGGCGCACGAACCCAGGGCGCCGCCGCAAACCAGCGACTCAGTATTGCCGCCTTGTCGGGTTTCCGCAGTGACGCGGACATTGCCCGGTCGACTGAGGCCGGCTTCAGACAGCATCTGGTCAAGCCGGTGGATCCACATCGGCTCATCGAATTGTTGCGCGACGTCGGACTTTCCCGATAATCGGATGACCACGTCACTAACGAAGGCCATTTGCAATGTAAGCGATGATTTCCGCACACCGCATAGAGAATCGTTCGCAACCGACGGGCGAGCGTAGCGCATCGCGACGGTCGAGATCGACCAGCGATGGCAGAGTCAGAGTGGTAAGCATGCGCATCAGCATGCTGACGCGCATCCAGTTTGTCAGCCGGACTGCGCCTTTTCCCGCTGCTGCCGGGCGTAGTGGAATGGCAGCAAGTCAGTCACATCCGCATCCGGTGAAGGCCGCCATCGCTGCATCCTGAGGCCTGTCGTCACATCTCAGGTCGACCGTGAATATCCAAGCAGCGGTTCGCCGACATGTGGCGGATGCCACGCGGTCTTCCCAGCCGCCTCTTCCAGCGGCCGGCTTGCAGATGGCCACTGGCAGCGCGCAGGTCGTCTGCGACTGCGTGGTCGACGCCACGGCGGTCGCGGCAACGGCCGACGTGCCGAGCGTGGCGGGCCGCATTGGGCCCAGCTAAAGTCAGAGAAAAATGTGCCGATAGGAAGGCTAAGGAAGTTGCCGATATGGCCAAGCAGCTACCTCAGTATGCAACAGGCTTATCTGAAGATTGCCAGGTGTTAGCTTTCGGCGTCGATATATGTAGTACGCTTAAACTAAATTCTTATCTACTATATCGCCATGATCACGTGATGCTTGCTTGACAATGAGTACGTCGGCAGCGTGAGGGTTCTTGAGATCCGGAGGGAGAGATGGAAGACAGATGGGCCGATCACCTCATCTATGAAGCGCGTTTTGATGCGACGCAAACGCGCATCATTCGTCTCAGGCTCGCGATGGACACCGGAATCGCGGTTGACGAAAGGGGTGAATACCTCCGTCAGGACGTGGTGTCGGCTATCAAGAACGGTTCAACATTCGCGACAGTTTTTCAGGATCCGGTCACCGGTGACTGGACATTCGGACATCAAGTTTTTCTCGCAGCGGTGAATGGTGTCGAATACGTCAAAATCGGGGAGAGCGCGAGTGAAAAGGACGACCTTGGCGACACGCCTCGTTTCTAGGTTCAGCAAGGGCTCAGTGTATGAATTTGCGACGATTGATATACCTGTCAGCGAAACCTAGCACCGAGCTCCGCCAATACTTTGAGGAACGCGGCTGGGGTGTGAAAGCAGTCAGATCATCGAAGGATGCAAAGAAGGCCGCCGATGACGCCGAGGCCGCTGGTGGACTACTCGACCTTGCAGCTGGGTTGCCGTCCCACGAGATCGAGGCGCTTGAGACAAGCCTTTCAATGTCCAATGTCGGTTGGGTTGCGATTGTATCGCCGGGACAACTCGGCGATGCGACACTGCGACGCCTCGTGCGCGCCTACTGTTCAGACTACGTGACAGTACCGTTCATCCCCGAAAGGGTGGGCAGAGCTGTTGGACATGCGCACGGAATGGTTGCGTTATCTGGACCGCCACGGGAAGATTTCATACATTCGTTTGCCGAAGGCGAGATGATCGGGGCATGCGAGTCGATGCTGGCAATGTTTCGATCGATAAAGAAGATAGCGTCAACGGATGCCCCCGTTTTCATCGCAGGGGAGTCTGGGACGGGGAAAGAACTGACAGCTGCTGCTATTCATCGCCGCTCTTCTCGGCATAATTTTCCATTTGTCGCAATTAACTGCGGAGCTATCTCCCGCGATCTTGTTCAGTCTGAGCTTTTTGGCTACGAACGCGGCGCCTTTACCGGTGCGACGCAACGCAGGATAGGGCGTGTCGAAGCGGCTTGCGGCGGCACGTTGTTTCTGGACGAGATTGGTGACCTGCCGATCGACAGCCAGGCTAGCCTTCTGCGGTTTTTGCAGGAGCGTAAGATTGAACGCCTGGGCGGGCAGGAATCCATTGATGTCGACGTCCGCATCATTTCCGCGACGCACGTCGACCTGGAATCGGCGATAGCTGAAGGGCGCTTCCGACAGGATCTTTATCACCGGCTTTGCGTGTTGCGTATCGTCGAGCCACCGCTGCGCGAGCGAGGCAACGATATCGAACTGCTTGCCTTTCATTTGCTCAGCCATTTCCGGAGGGAGGCGGGTAGGCGGTTGCAGGGCTTCTCGCCCGATGCCATGGATGCGATGCTTCGATACACTTGGCCCGGCAATGTGCGCGAACTGGGAAATCGGGTGCGGCGGGCGGTCGTGATGACCGAGGGACGACTGATTACAGCGAAGGATCTCGAACTGGATCACGTCGCGGGTCAAGCGCCAGTACTGCTGAACTCGGCGAGAGAGTCAGCCGAGCGAGCGGCAATCGAACGGGCGCTGCTACGGCATCGCGGACGATACGGGGAGGCCGCGCGCGATTTGGGCATATCGCGAGTTACGCTGTACCGTCTCATGGATGCTTACCGGATGCACGAGCCGGACACTGTAGGCTACAAACCTCGCAAGCGCCGTCATCCGCCTGGCTGATGGAATTTCGCACTCCCACCGCAAACACAGGTGAAGCTCAAACCCGGGCATGAGGCGCATGCTGCCCTGGACCATCCGTGTGTGTTGCGAATCCGCCGCGTAAAGCGTTCCGTGCCCCTTTGTTTGTAACGGAAAATTGTGCCTTCAACGGTCACACGGTTCCTTGATCAGTTCGTAGCGTGGCCGACTGCGACATGGCCGGCTGCAACGCCCAAAAGAAGCAAAGCAAAAAGCCCGTAAGGCGTTCACCTGACGGGCTTCATATGTTGGTTGCGGGGATAGGATTTGAACCTATGACCTTCGGGTTATGAGCCCGACGAGCTGCCAGACTGCTCCACCCCGCGGCGCGGAGTGTACTGGGGTTGTCGGTTCCGGTCAACAAGACTCAAGACCTTGCCAGCGCCGCAGGTCATTGGGTGTTGGCGGAGTCCGCGATCGCCGCGTGCTGGCCGCCGCGGTCGCGGGCCACGCGGATTGCATCGTGACAGCGAACCTGCGTGACTGCATGCGCCAGCTCACGGGGGTGAATAAAGGGTCGCTTCGTTGATTTCCGACGACGTTGCAAAACTCAGCATTTGTGCGTGAGTCGGGCGATGCGCCCTATACGTGTGGCGACACCATGCGTAATGCAATTGAATTACAATGCAGGAACTGAGCTACCGAGAGGAGTAATCGCCATGGCTGCAAGTGCATTGGTACAGACGCGCATCGATCCCGTGCTGAAAGAGCGCGCGGCCGCGGTGCTCGACAACATGGGACTGACCGTCTCGGATGCGGTGCGTATCCTGTTGACGCGCGTCGCGAACGAAGGTGCGCTGCCGTTCGCGTTCGCTGCTGATCCTGCCGCGCATGACGCATGGTTCCGCGCGAAGGTACAGGAGGCATTGGCCGATCCGCGGCCGGCTGTTCCGGACGATGAGGTAGAAGCCCATTTCGCCAAACGGCGCGCGGTGGCCCTTCGTAAAGCTGACAAGGGTGATGCTTGAGGCTTGAATGGTCGGTTTTCGCGCTGGAGGATCGGGACGGGATTTTCGATTACATCGAAGAAGACAGCCCATGCGCTGCCGTTGTCGTGGATGATCGGATTCGCACCCAGGTCCGCCAGCTGCTCCAGTCCCCCGAGACGGGTCGCCTTGGTCGTGTTGAGGGCACCCGCGAGCTGGTCATTAGCCGAACGCCGTACATCGCAGCGTATCGCATCACCGGCGACACACCGTGCGCATCCTGCGCGTGCTGCACGGCGCACAGCAATGGCCAGACGAGATGTCGGACTGACGTCCGGTACTATCCAGCAAAATCAGTATGCTGGCCGACCGGTTACGAGCCGACGCCACCAGTTCGAGTCTTCCCCCGACACTAAGAGGTTACAGGTCGAGCTATTCGTTATCGAATGCGATCGACACAAGCAGCAGCAGAACGGACGACCAGACGAACAGATCGCCGAACAGGTTGGACGTACCGAATCCAGCGCCTGCCATTGCGCTCGATAGCCAGAAAGTGAGCGCACTCATCATGAGCACAGCATGATGAGGGTTGCATTGCGTCGCTTTGCTTCTGCTGCTTTCTTCGCGTCGCTGTACGTCATCGAGTGAGAAAAAAAATAGTCATCGATTTCCGCATTACGTGAATGTGAATGTTTCCACGTGCGCGTGGGGCGTGTCCGTGCGCAAACGCATACAGCGTCGTGTCGAAAGTGACTTTCATGATCTTCCCCGTGGGCCGGTAATCAGTAAGGCAAGATTCGGCCATTCGCGGTCACTCATCCCCGCGCTCGGACTGACAGCAAATTGACGCTTCCCGTTAGAGTTAGATAGCGGACGTACGCTGGTGCATTACTCTATGCAACCAGTGAGCGATGAAGATAGACATAGACACGATCAGCTTACCGGCCGTTTCGCTTGCGGTTGTCCATCCATGCGAGCCAGTCACGACGGTAGGCACGCGCATCCACCAGCGCGTGGTGCATCCGGGGATCGGTCCGGTAACAGGCCGCCAACTGTGCCACCACTTCCGCCTGCAGGTCCTCCGACATCCGTTCGACGTTTGCGGCTTCCCTGAACAGATCCTGTTGCATCATCGTCTTTCGCATCGCCCGTTACCTTGTGAGTGGACAACACATCACAAGATAACGCGGCGCTCACGAGACGCTGCAGTTCGTACAGCACCTCAAGCGGTAGCGCAGGCTGGGCAACGACGCGCATATTAGCGGCATCCTCCGAGGTCATCCACGGCGGAAGATGGGTGCGGGTGCCATCTGGTTGCATGATGATCAGATACGACTCACCGCGAAAGCGATTGACTCCGATCACGCTGATCCGCTCGCCCGTGCGAGGATGATATGGATAACGAACTATTACCTCATCTGCATGATCATGGGCAGTGTGTCGCTGGTTCGTCCGGGGGAGGCAAATCGCACTTGTCGTCGGCCATCGGACTGAGCCTGCTGGAAAACGGCTGGAAAGTCCTGTTTGCTCGTACCACCGACCTCGTGCAGCGGTTGCAGGTCGCACGCCGCGAGCTGTCGCTGGAGTCCGCCATCAACCGGCTGGATCGCTTCGATATCCTGATTTTGGACGATTTTGCATACGTCAGCAAGGATCAGGCCGAGACTTCGGTGCTGTTCGAGCTCATCAGCGCCAGGTATGAGCACCGTTCTCTTTGCATATAACGGCCAACCAGCCATTTGGCGAATGGGACAAGGTCTTCCCCGACCGGGCCATGACGGTGGCCGCCGTCGACCGGCTGGTCCATCACTCGACGATCTTCGAGCTGAACGTCGAAAGCTACCGTCGGCGTACCGCCCTGCAGCGCAAGCAGCAGGGACCGGGACGCCCGGCCAGTATCGCGACACCAAACAACGTCGGCGTGCCGCCGCGCCCGGAGGATCCGCAATGAAGCACAACGCACATCTGCAGCTCGTAACGCGTGACGATACATCCGATAGCCCGACGACGAGACCCGTCGCACGCACTGCCGCACAACGGCAACGCGCGTACCGCTTACGCCGCAAACGGGCCATTATTGACGCCATTGGTGAGGAAGCCTGCGCGTCACGCGTTACGCTGCTGGCTCTGCTCGGCGACGGCCTGGCGGCATTGGAGGCCAGCGACACTTCGACAAGGCTCATTGAGAGCAAACGCCACAGCGTAAGGCGTGTGCTCCAGACCATCGTCACGCGTTACGCAATCGTTCTCACCGACTGACGCGCTGTTCTCATCCTGATTGACGCGCGGCGGGCAGGCAACGTTCGCCGGCGTCAATCAACATCGACATCATCAACCTGCCGCAGCATTCTCATCCTGATTGTCGCGCGGCACAGAATGCCTGCAGCGTAACGCGTTACGCTGCAGGCTCTGCTCGGCGATGGCTTGGCGGCGTTGGACGCCAGCGACATTCCACGATGCTCATCGAGATCAAACGCGACAGCGTAAAGCGCGTGCTCCAGGCCATCGTCACGCGTTACGCAATCGTCCTCATCGGCTCGGGCTCCGTTCTCATCCCGATTGACGCGCGGTAGCGTCAATCAACATCGGCATCATCAACCTCGCCGCGACATTCTCATCCAGATTGTCGCGCCACAGTCGGTCCACCCGACAGGAATCGAACCGGGAAACATGAAAGAGCGTCATGCAGCGGAGGCGGTACGGTGTGCCGTTTCGTAGCGCATTGCAGCAAACTCGCATGCAATCAAACGCTTACAGCCGTTGCCCTATAAGTTATCCACAGGTTCATCCACCTTTTCGGTGCACAACTTTCACAGAAGCGTCACGTCATCCAAGAAAAGGACAATAGAAACAGTTGCCAAGCCATCAATGCGCATAAGGGGATAACTTTCGGTAGGCGATCATCCCGCGTCCGACCGTGCACAACTCCGCTGCCCGCACTTTCCGTGTGAACAGCCCCGGCTCGCTGGCCGGGTTCCGCAGTTGCACACCGGCCGGCTCGATCTGGGATGAACTATACGAACGCTAATGTGTAGAGGCAGCGTTTAACCGTTACCTGAAATCTCGCAACGAAAAATCGTTGAGCGTTTGAGTAATGGCTCAGTGACAGGGCGCGCTGTGGCCGTCTGCCCGATCGAGGAGGCGTAGAAATGACAAAGGGCACCGAAGCGCCCTTTTGGGACAGTCTGACAAAGTCAGCCGCCTTTGACTTCCCGAAGCGATCGTTTGAATGCCTTCAGATCCTTCGTCGCGAAGAGCTGGTTTCGGCCCATTTCGCTGGTCGCCCTCAACTTGCCACTGCTCACATAGCGGCGGAAGGTCGACATCGACACATCAAGATATTCGGCTGCTTCGGCCGACGTAAATTCATCGTTGGCCAGATGACCGAACACCTCTTCGTGACTGAAGTTGTCCTGCGTAGACTGCACAGCCTGCCGACCCAGAATGGCAAAAAAGCGCATCTGTTCGGAGCTGGACAGCTTCTTCAGATCCTGGAAAACGCCCTCGGCGGTGTGCTGGTTCATTGCAATAACTCCTACGATTTCAGGTACTTTTTAAGGGTCGCATAGAAATTCTCGTGCGATCCGACCTGATAAAAATCAATTAGCAGCAACTCAACGTCCACACCTTCAGCCTTCATTTCATCATCAGTTGGAGGCCGATAGGCGACCAGGTATTCCTGACGGTTGTGCTTGAATTTGTAGACCCAGATACCCGCCAAGTCGCCCGTCTTGCCTTCCCCTACGTCCGGATCACCACAGATCGTCTCAACAGCGTCCTCAATGGCTAGCTGCAGTGGCTTGTGCTGCTTCTTAACGAAGGAAACAAAAGGCGGCTTATAGTTGGGCTTCATCGTTGAGTTGTTATGCGCTCAAAAATGATTCTATATCATGTCACACTGTGTGACAAGTCAGATGCTATGTGTGGCTACGCTCCAACCTCGCGAGCGCGGATGTCAGGTGTGGGCAAACCCATCAGGGCAGCGCTCCATCAGCCGGAGAGAAGAGCGACAGGCGTTCACTACAGGCGGATCCGCTCGACCTCATCCAGACTGATGTCGTCACGGCGCCGGTCATACAGCTGCGTGGTGCGCGTCGACGCGTGGTTCGCCATCGCGGCGGCGTTCTCGAGCGTGCCGCCGTTCTTCAGGTACGCGGTGATGCCGGTTGCGCGGAACGTGTGGTTGCCAATTGCCGTGTCGATGCCGGCGGCGAGCGCGCGGCGGCGTACCATCTCATACGCGTTCGCCTGCGGCAGCGACCTCGTGCTCAGCCGCCCGGTGCCGCGCGCGATCGTGCGGAACAGCGGCCCCTTCGGATCACTGACGATGCCTGTCTCATCAAGGTACGCATGCAGGTAAGCCTCGAGCGTGTGGTGACACGGCATCGCGTGTGTCAAACGAACAAAAGTTGGGACGAATTTCCACTAAAGTTAAGACTTTCATGGTGCAACAATGGAGACGGATGGCGTTAGTCTTGCGTGGCGCGGGTTTCCCGCCAATTGACGTAAAGTTGAGACGCGGCATAGCTGGGAAAGAACTGCGCCTTGCGGCGTCTGGATGTTGACCAACAGCAAATCTGCGTGGAACGCCCTTGCGTGCGGCCCGTTTTTCGCAGTGAAGTCTCAGCGGCTATGCGAGGCAAGAAGTAGAGCACACACTGGCGGTCAAGTGGGCAAGAGAAAACATGCATGAATCCATGCTGGCAAGATAACTAACATTATCCTGCTGGCGCTTCGGCAGAGAGAAACTGCCGATCTTCAAAATGTGCGCGCCTGCGAAACACGTTCGGGAAAGCCCTGCTGAGCCACGCCTGACAAGGCTTGCAGCAGGTTCACCTGCGCCGCCCCCATAAGGCAATGCTCACGCGTCGCAGCCTTGACCGGTTGCCTTGAAGATGCTGAACCGGCTAAGGGGCGATGTGCTGATGACGTAAAGTTGGAACATCGCAAACGATCCAACTTCAGTTCAATTTCTTCGAATGTCTCAAGTTTGAGTCAATCAAAATTGTCGCAAAGTTGGATCCTAGCCCAGGTCGCTGTCGCGCCTGGCGGGGATTTCAGGCCGGCCTCAGGGTTCCATGTTTAGTCAGTCACCGGGTCGCAGGCGACCTGCACATGGCGCGGCGCTTCGGCCAGCCAGTCGCCAACGCAACTCGCGCCTGTGCCAGCGTGCGCGGCGAGCCGTCGAGCCGCGGCAACACCTCCCACCTGACGAACCCGGTGCAGTCCGCCGGCTGCCAGGTATCGGCCAGCTCGACATACAACTCGCGCCGGGCATCTTCGGTGATCAGTGCCAGGCTGATCAGGCCTGGATCCGGTTGACCCAGACCGGTGTATTCGGTGTCAAGAAAAAGCAGCATGAAGGCGCGGCCAGGTTTGTCAGGTGTTCATTTCATCTGGCGCGGGTTTTCCCACACCCGCGCGATGGCCGCTATGGCGGCCTTCATCACCTCGTCAAGAGCCGCTAGGTCGGTAAGCCATCACCCGCCGGCGTCGGTTGCTGCAACGGCATGTCGATAACGTTCAGAAGAGTCCCGGCAGGACGCGATACTGATGACTGAACGTTGCTTCGGTACGCACGATAAAGCGCGTCATCGCTCAGGAGTCGTTCCTCCCGCGCGATTCTGCACGCCTGCAAGGCAAACTGGATCCCAAATACCAACAGGTTCTGTATGCCGAAGTTAGAAAGCAGGAAGCCGACGTCTTCGATGAAATAGCTGAGATACATCGGATGTCTTACGAAACGGTACGCACCCGTCGAAAGTTAAATGCACCCTCGTCGTCATAAAGTGATCTGGATAGCTTGTCGTCGGCCCAGTCGATCAGGCGCTCAATCACCGCGCGCCTGGACAGACCAAAGTGCGCGACCAGCCACTCCAGCGCGAAAATCCGGTCGCTATTCATCGTCAGGTGAAGACGCTGCTCGGCAGAATCAGCGTTTTCCGGACGCGGAAGGCGTCTGAGGACGGCCGCCACGTCCGAAGTGCCAGATGGTGTCGCCCGTGATAACGCCTTGATCTCGTGCCGCGCCTGCGCCAATTCTCCACGCAGTTGCTCGCATTCCCGCACTATGGGGCCATGGGCTTTGGCAGACTGAGGGGTATTTTTCGTTACAGTAACGGATCTTGTGCGAGCATGTCGATAACACATTCAGTAGAGTCCCGGCAGGACGCGATATCGCACCTTGCTTGTGTACGCACGATAAAGCGCGTCATTGCTCAAGAGCCGTTCCTCCCGTGCGATTCTGCACGCCTGCAAGGCAAACTGGATCCCAAATACCAACAGGTTCTGTATGCCGAAGTTTGAAAGCAGGAAGCTAACGTCTTCGATGAAATAGCCGAGATACATCGGATGTCTTACGAAACGGTACGCCCCGGTGGAAACGACCCCGCGGTTCGCAGGCAATATCCCGAACGAGCGACGCAGCGAAGCCTTCGCAAAAATTTGCCAGCAGATTCCGGCAACCTGAAACGCCGCACCCACCGCCTCCGGCACAATCTGGACACCCGGCCTGAGTTGAACCGCGAGAAAGTAGAACGTAGCGCCCATCGAACAGATGTACGCGAACGGCGTCCAGTCGCGCCGGACAGGGACACGGGAGAACAGCGACAGGCCCACTGTGAAGCATTGCGCGACGACCAGTAACAATAACGTGACGCGCCCAGGATCGGCAAGCCAGTGGAGAATCGCCGCATAGCTGAAAATACCCAGCATCACAGCTGCGCATGCCCGTGCTGTCACTTCGAACAGCGCATCCACGGCCCTTGGTGAAGCCGGGGGGGCAACGGGTTCCGAACATGCCGCGGATTGCGCTCCCGAGCTACTGCCCTCATCGACGATCGTGCTCATACCCTTGCCCCGTTGTGTTCAGTGTTTTCGTTAGACTCTGCCGGATGGATAGGGCCATCCGTGCGTTGCCTTTATGCCGTTCTTCGCTCGACCGGCGTCTGTCAGCCTGCCTGGTTGCCTACAGGTAGTCGTCAATTATTTTCAGCAGTCCGAAAAAATACTTTTTTACGCTTTTCAGTTCGTCGCTATCGTGCGTGCCATCAAAGACGTCAAAATTGCGGTTGATCGGTTCGAATGGCTGTACTTCGGGGGCCACGTCACCTGCTCGTTATCCTTGCTCGTCCGGAGTATTGACGCGACGATCACGCCAAGGCTGGCTCCTAACCATACCCCGCACCCAAGCCTAGTAAGAATTCCATGGTTTCCCCGGCATCAACAGTCGAACACTTGATTATTTGAATCATTGAATCACCTCGATGTGCCACAAGCCCAAGCGCGCGATGAAAACGTCACGACAAGATCACACGACGAGACAATCTCATGATCGCCGCAGTGTCACGAGAAACTGATTGATTGTCGGCCATGTAGTCATCAATGATTTTCAGAAGTCCGGAAAAGTACTTTTTTACGCTTTCCAGTTCCTCGCTATCGAGCGAGCCATCAAAATCGGCCAGATTACGGTTGATCGGTTCGAAACAGGCATTAATCGCTGCACGACTACCAGGAATGAAACGCAGCAGGATGCGCCGCCCATCTGTCGGATCGGGCTCACGGGTTATCAGCCCCGCTTTTTCGAGGTTCTTCAGCGAGGTCGTGATACTGCCTGGTGATAGCCCCATCAGTTTCGACAGCCGGCCGGGCGTAACGGGTTGCACCTCGTCGAAATAGGCGACTTCAAGGCATTCCAGGTCGGTAACGTTCAGCTCCAGTTGCCCGGCCACAAACTGGTTGAAGGCCGCCAGCTTGACGCCCAGTATGAACCGGAGCCTGACAATATCTACGCGTTCGGTAGGGACACGTGTCATGGTTCCTCTCCAGCCATCACTGCAGTGGCACTGCGCCATCTGCCTGGCCAGCCATCGTCGGCAGCAGCACGCGAAGGATCTGAATAAAAGCCGGACCCAGCAATACCAGCATCAGCGTCGGAAATATGCAGAATATCAGCGGAAACAGCAATTTGACCGCGATCTTCCCAGCCGCCTCTTCCGCCTTCAGCCGCCGCTTGAGCCGCAGGTTGTCCGAGTGCACGCGCAACGAATCGCCCATGCTGGTGCCGAAGCGCTCGGCCTGAATCAGCATTGCGACCAGCACGTCAATTTCCTCGACGCCGGTGCGCATTGCCAGGTTCTTGAGCGCAGTTTCCTTGCTCAAGCCCGCTCTCAGTTCGAGCAACAGAAGCTGGAGTTCAGCGCTCAGCGTCCGGCTCTTGACGTGCATTTCATCGGCCACTTTCATCAGCGCCGCATCCAGCCCGAGGCCCGCTTCCACGCAGACCGTGAGTAGATCCAGCGCGTCGGGAAAGTCCTCGAAGATGGTCTGCTGGCGCTGCTTCACCCGGCGCGCGAGCGCCATATTGGGCAGGTAGTAGCCGATTCCGGCAAGCACGAGCAGCAACAACAGAAGCAGATGGCTTTTTTCGTTCGACAGGTACGGGCCGGCCACCACGAGGCAGACGAGGGGCAACCCGATCACGAGGACCGTCTTGGCAGCAAAGTAAATCCCGGGAGCAGACGCGCTGCGCCAGCCGGCATGCATGAATTTCATGCGCAGCGCCGATTTTTCCCAACCCTCTTTGGGGATCGAGAGTTTCGCAATCGGCTTTGAAGCTTCCGCAATCTTCCTTACCCATTGAGCCTCCTCCCCGTCCGCTGCTTCTGGCGAACTCTGCTCGTTGCCGGTGAGCTTGCTGAGGCGGCGGTGGATCGAGTTTGGCATCAGCAGTGCCATCACGCCGAATGAGAAAAGGGCGACGATTGCGAATACGGCGGCCAGCAATATGAGTTGTTCTGTTTTCATGGGATCGACCCGTCCTCAAAGAATGGAAATGGCACACTTTCCTTAAACATGGATACGGATGACTTTGCGCATCCAGATCACGCCGAACACCATCATCACGAGCGCCACGCCAACGAGCTTGATGCCGGCCGGGTCGGTCCACAGAATCCGAAGGAAGCCCGGATTAATAATCGAGATTACGAACGCCACCACAAACGGCAAGGCGCCCAGAACCAACGCCGAGAGCCGCCCTTCGGCCGACAGCACCCTGACCTTGCCGAGCAGCGCCAGCCGTGCCCGGATGATCTGGCTGATGTTGCCGAGTATTTCAGCCAGGTTGCCGCCGCTCTCGCGCTGGATCAGCACCGCGATCACGAAATAGCGCAGGTCGCTGATCGGTATGCGGTTGGCGAGCCCGCCCAGTGCGTCATTGAGCGACACGCCGAAATTGATCTGGCCGAACGTCGTGCGAAACTCGCTGCCGATCGGCTCGGGCATTTCATCGCCCACCATGCAGAGCGCCGTCGAGAACGAATGTCCGGCCCGAAGCGACCGGCCGATCATGTCGGCAGCCTCGGGCAGCTGTTGCTCGATCTGCTTCATCCGCTTCGCCTTCGCGCGGTTGACTTTGAATGGCGCAATCATGCCGGCGATCAGGATTGCGGCAAGAAGCGGCGGCAGCGGCACGTAGATCGCGCTGCCTGCAATCCAGACCACGAGTGGCGGCAACACGGTGTAGGTGAGGAGCTTCCCCATCGACCAGTCCAGCCCGGACTGAACCAGCCAGCGGTCCACCGTCTGGATGCGCGGCACCCACAGCAGCAGCCTGGTCAACAGTGGCGATGTACTCAATTCGCGCTGCTTGAGAATCGACACCGCCTTGTCATTGCCGTGTCCGCCGGCGGACATCATGCGGATGCGGTTTTCGACACGCTTTGCCTGACTGCTGTGCTTGCTTTGCCACCAGAAATAGGTGGCCTCGATCAGCAGGATGATCGAAAAGAATACCAGGATGGCAAATGCATAGAATGCGAAGTTCATGAGGATACCCCTCTCCATTGAGCAGCGGTCTTTCCGCCCGCCTCTCCGTTCTCGCCTGGCCGTTGCCGTTACACCGGATAGTGCCGTGCCGGGTCGTACAACGTATCAGGCACCGCGACACCGAACGCCTGGAGCCTCTCGGAGAACTTCGGCCGCACGCCCGTCGCGCAGAAATGCCCGCACACCTTCCCTTCCTTGTCGACCCCGGAGCGCTTGAACGTGAAGATCTCCTGCAGGTTGATAATGTCGCCTTCCATCCCGGTAATTTCCGAGATGCTAGTGATCTTGCGGCGCCCATCCGTCAGACGGGCGGCCTGGATGATGACACCGATCGCCGAACTGATCTGGTGGCGAGCGGACTTCTGCGGCAGATTCAGCCCCGCCATGCCGATCATGTTTTCAAGTCGCGTCAGTGCATCGCGCGGCGTGTTGGCGTGTACCGTTGCAAGTGAACCTTCGTGCCCGGTGTTCATCGCCTGCAGCATGTCCAGCGCCTCTGCGCCGCGCACTTCGCCGAGGATGATCCGGTCAGGCCGCATCCGCAGTGCGTTGCGCACCAGCGAGCGCTGCGTGATCTCGCCCTTGCCTTCGATGTTGGGCGGACGCGTTTCGAGCCGCAGCACGTGCATCTGGCGTAATTGGAGTTCGGCCGCGTCTTCGATCGTGACGATCCGTTCATCGGATGGAATGAACCCCGACAGCACGTTGAGCAGCGTCGTCTTGCCGCTGCCCGTGCCGCCCGAAATCAGCACGTTCACCTTCGCAGCGGACAGTGCTTCGAGCAGCTGCATCATCGGCGGCGTGACGCTTTGATACTCGATCAGGTCTTTCACGCTCAGCGGATTGACCGCGAACCGGCGAATCGACATCAAGGGCCCGTCAATGGCCGATGGCGGAATGATCGCATTCACGCGCGAGCCGTCGGGCAGACGTGCATCGACCATCGGGTTCGATTCATCGACGCGGCGGCCCACACGCGACACGATCTTCTCGATCACTTTCATCAGATGCGCATCGTCGTAGAACGTCACGTCGGTCAGTTCCAGCTTGCCGCGCCGTTCGACATAAATCTGCTTGTATGTATTGACAAGAATGTCGGAGACGGTTGGATCGGCCAGCAGCGGTTCGAGCGGACCGAAGCCGAGCATTTCGTCGCGCACGTCGCGCACGAGCTGCCGCCGCTCGACCTCGTTGATCGGCACGTTGTCCTCTTCAACGATACGTTCCACCAGCTGCGCGAGTTCATGCTGGATCTGTTCGGTCGACAGACGCTGAAGCTTTTCCAGTTCGACGCGATCGATGATGGCCTGATGGACGTTCCTTTTGAGTTCCTGGTACGCCCGTTTGGCCATCCGGTTGCGGTTGAGGTTCTCATCTTGGGCGGATGCTCCGCCCTGATCGAAGAATTGCTCGCGCAGCGTCAACACGTTTTCCATTTTTTCTCTCCTCTATCTCACGCACGGGCCAACATCGGCCTGCCGAAGAACTTCTGCAAGATGCCGCTCCGTTCGGTCTCGGGCTGCGGCGACAGCGAGCGCACCAGTTCACAAAGGCCTTTAGCCACACCGCTCGATCTGGCGAGACGGAGAATCGGCACGCCCTGATTGATCGACGCCGACACCGCGGCGTCATCTTCCGGAATCACGCTGGCCACCCGCAGGCCCAGCGCTTTCTCCAGTTCGGGCAACCCCACCGGCCCTTTCTTTTCATAGCGATTGACCAGCACGCGCACCTTGTCGCCGCGGTAGCCGAGCGAGCGGAAGACATCAAGCAGACGCCGGCCGCCACGCAGATATGGCAGGCTCAGTTGCAGCACCGGGAAAATGCAGTCGCACTGGTCGAGCGCCGCGATGGACACATTGCTGATGCTCTGGCCAATATCGAAGATGACGAAATCGTACTGATGCTTCACCAGATTAAGGATGCGCTGCAGATGCTCGGGCTTGATTTCTTTCGCCTTGGCCGGATCGGGCGCGCCCGCCAGCACATCGAAACCATCGCTGACATGGGTCAGGCACGCATCGAGAAACGCGGGATCAAGCCGCTCGATCTGTGCACTCACATCGGCCAGCGTCGCGGGCGGCGTGACTTCCGACACGAGGAAAGCCGCTTCGCCGAATTGCTGGTTGAGATCGATCAGCAGCGCGCGCTTACCCGCTATCGACGCCGCAAACGCCAGATTCGCCGCAAGGAACGATGTGCCGCTTCCGCCCTTGCAGGAAATGAATGAAATTACCCTGCCTTCGCGTCGCGTGCCGTTCGACTTCATCGCGATGCGTTCGACGGCATGCCGCAAATCCTTAGGATCGGCCGGCCACGGCTGGACGTCCCGCACCCCCGCGCGCATGGCGCGAATAAGCAGGTCCGCAGACGGCGACGGCGTCAGCAACATGCAGGTCAAATCGGCATGCTTCGTCGCAATAGCCAACAGCGCGTCGAAGTCCTGTTGTGTCAGTTGCGCGCCGTCGAATATCAGCAGGTTGACGCCATTGAGCGCTTCCTTGTTCGTGCAGAGATCAAGCAATCCTGCCGTCGAAGTCCTGACGCGATGATGGGCGTCTCCCGCCTCGACAATCCGCGCAATCGTGCTGGCATGCGCTGGATCGGGTGAAATTATGAGAATGTCGATCATTTCATTCTTCCTGTCACGGACGATGGCTTAACTACAGGTGGGATTGGTTCCGCCCACGCTGTTCAGGCTTTCTCTTGGCAACCTCGTCGAGAATGGCGGCATGGTCAGGTTGAATGGTACGAAGGGCACCACCGTATTGACCGCAACGTTGGCGATGGCAACCGTGACCGAAGTGCATGACGTGGCGTCACAGCCCGCTGGCGCGTACGTCACTGTTACGTTGGCGGGCTGCAGAATCGGCAGTAACTGCTGCATATCCCTGATCACCGGATTGCTTGCCGACTGGCTGCTGTTGATGTCGCACACCACGGCCACCCGCGCGCCCATCCGCGTGGCCTCCCCTGCCGTGTTCCAGTAGAACAGCACGCGTCCCATCTCCATGATGCCGATCAGCAGCGTGAAGAACACCGTAGATATCAAGGCGAACTCGAGCGCGGCGACGCCACGCTGGCGCCGGGCGCCGGGCAGACGATGGATGTTGAGCCTGTTCATAGCACCTGCCTCATGACGCAACTGATGTCCCCGAAGATCAGGCTGCCCAGATTGAAGAACCCAGTGATCTGCGAGTACGGATAGCCTGTGACCTTAACCTGCACAAGATTGATCGTCTCGGCGGGCGGATTGGTTGGCACGTTCTTGAACTGTCCTGTGCACCCGGCGGTGTTGACCTGGTCACACACCACGACCATGTTCGTCTTCAGGCCAGCGACAAGTGGCGAACCTGAACAGTCTGCCGTGCCATAGGCAGCAAGACACTGGGCTTGTGCAAGCGGATAGTCGGCGGTGTCGGTCGGGTCATACGCTGACAGCAGACGCGTCGCATCCCGCACTGACTTGACGACCGTGTTGTACTGATAGAACGCGTGGCCAAACTCAGCGATGCCAAGCAGCAGCGTGATCAGCGGGATTGCCAGGAGCGCGAACTCGACAGCCACCGCGCCCTGCATCCCGCGTATCGATTTTCTTTGCGAGCGCATGACAGTCCCCCCCTATTGAACCAGCACCGGCACCATCGGCCCGATGCCAGCAGAAGTGCTTCCCGGAATACCCTGTGTTGCGCAGGGCGTGGACGTATCGGTCGCGTCACCGCGGTACTCCAGGTAGATCGCGCCGTCAAGCCCGCTCTTGCTGCCGCCCTTCTCCATCGGGTGCAGCATCAGCACGCAGGCCCATGACTGGATCGGCGCCTGCTGGCTGTTCTGCAACGCGGAACAGTCGGTCACGGGCACAAGCGCCAGCCGCCGGTCGGCGCCACTCGAGTAGTAGATGCTCGACTGGGTAGTACCCTGAACCTCCAGGGGATTCGCCGTGGAGTTGCCCTGATAAGGCGTGTGATTCGGCCGCTGGTTGTCGCGGAAATCCGGAAAGACATTCCTTGTCGGAATGGTCCCGTTGAGCTGCGTCACGGGCGAATAGGCGAAGCCCGTGAAATCGGATATTCCAGTGGGATCCGGCGGCGGATTGTATGAGCCATGGTAGATACCGAAACGCGTGTTCCAGGCGTCGTCCATGCTCTGGATGTTGCCGGTATGGCCTACCTGTGTACCGAGTGTCGGCAACGTGCACTGTCCCGAACCCGTGAGAAGCGTTTTCATGTCCGGCACATTCTGACCAGGGTACGCGACCCACATGAAGTTGCCGGTCAACTGATTGTCCGAACCTACCTTGCTGGACACCCAGTCCCCCACGTTGTAGGAGCTGCCAGCGGCCGGCTTGCAGATGGCAACGGGCAGCGCGCAGGTCGTCTGCGATTGCGTGGTCGACGCCACGGCGGTCGCTGCAACGGCCGACGTGCCGAGTGTGGCGTCGAGCACCTGCATGAACCAGTTGGCAATGCCCGTGCGGCTCACCGTACAGCGTACGTAACCGATGCTCGGCACATCGGCCGGCATGAACTTGTCCTTTGTCTGATAGGTTCCGGTGAACGTTTTGCTGAACGTGACATTGCTTTTGGTCGAAAGAGACACGTTTTCACTCTGCAGCAACACGCGGTTGCTCGCCCCCACGGTCATCCCTGCCGCCTCGGGTACATCCAGCGACGCTGCTTTCGTCAGGTCGCGCGCCGCTGCCAGAGCGCACGCATCTGCAGCGTTGGACAGTTCGCTTTTCGCGACGTACAGCTTGCCCAGATCGAGCGCAATACCGGCGAAGGCGACAAGCACCGCAAGCGTGAGTGCGACGATGATCGCCACGATGCCGCGCTCACGCCGATGCGCAGCACCGTATGCACCAGAACGATTGACGCGACGCATGACGATCTCCCCGAAGCTGTTGTTATGAAGCTGCCGTTGTTATTGGCCCGTGGTGCCGCTGCCTACGCCGATCACGAAGGCATTCGGCGTAGGCACGATTTCCTTGAATGACTTGTCGTAGTTGGCCATCGCCGATGCTGCGGACTTGCCATCCACGCCCTGCGCGGACGGCGCGTGCTCTCCCGCATGCGGGTCGATGATCTGCGCCTGGGTGACTGCCTTCAGCGCTTCACCCCTATGCGCATCCCAGATCGGCGTGCTGGACATGCATCCACCCAGCGCGCCGCAGACCGACACCGCCAGCGCTGCCCGGCGTGCGAAAACAATATGTGCGAGTTTCATGAGATTCCCCTTGGCGTGACTTCAGTGGTCCAGCGTATGGCGTGAAGCATCGGTGTTCGCGACGTCCTGCCGTCCCTCGCGTGCAGCGATCCGGCGGGCGGCGCTCTCGATGCGGGCAATCCGTGCTGCCCGTTCGTCCGTCACCGGATTGAGCACCACGGGTTGAGCCGACGGCTCGACCTTCTGCGGCGGCGCTGCATTGCCGGACGCGACCGGCTGCGCGGGCGCGCTCGACGTGGCCTGTGTGTCATGCGGCGGCAGTGCATTCGACACGGGTGCCGCGGGCGCCTGAGGTGCGGGTGCGGGTGCGGGCACAGGTGCCGGCGCTGGCGCATTACCCGGCTCGGTCCCGGCCGGCGCGGCGGAATACTTGCCGTGGCGGCCTTCCATGTTGCCCGTCGCGTACACGTCAACTTCGTTCGTTTGCGAGAAGCTGTCCGTCGGCAGCGGCAGGTTCGCGGTTTGCAGCGGCTTCACGAGGTGCGGCGTGATGATGAACACGAGTTCCGTCAGGTCCTGCTGGAACGATGTGCTACGAAGCAACGCGCCGAGAACGGGCACTTCGCCCAGACCGGGAACGGCTTTCAGCGCGCCCGTCACGTTGCTACTCAACAGTCCGCCGATCGCAAACGACTCGCCGTCGTGCATCTGCACGACCGTCGACGCGCGACGCGTGTTGATGAGCGGCAGGATGGAAATACCCGTCAAGCCCGAAGCCGAGACCGCCACACCCGTGGGCGACAGTTCGGACACTTCAGGCGCCACCTTCAGGCTGATCCGCCCTCCAGACAGCACGGTCGGCGTGAACTTGAGCCCGACGCCGAACTCTTCTTCCTGCAGCGTGATGCTCGATACGCCGTTGCCGCTGCTCTGGGGAATGGGAATGAAGATCTTGCCGCCCGAAAGGAACGTGGCTTCCTGACCGCTGATCGTCACGAGGTTCGGTTCGGCAAGAATCTTGATCAGGTTGTCGGTCTTCTGCGCATCGACGGCGAGATTGAACGGGCGGTTGTTGGCCTTGCTGACAGCCAGCGCGCTCGTCACGCCCGCGAGCAGATTGCTCACGAGCGCCCCCGCCCACGAACCGAAGCCGCCCTGGATGTTGACGGCTGAACCCAGCTGGTTGATCAGCGTCTTCGACACCTCGGCCACCTTGACTTCCAGCATCACCTGCTGTGGCGAGTCGACGGACATCATGTTGATCACCCCGGCCGCCTTGCTGGTGCTCGAACTTTGCTGGCTCATGCTCGCCGTCCCGTTGCCCGAATTCGCCGAGGCTGCCTGCTGTTGCTGCGTGGGTTGCGAGTCCGCGAAGGCCTGCGCGATCTGCATCGCCTGTTGCGCGGCGGGCGCGCTCGACACGTTGCCGCCCAGCACCAGGTTGCCGGCAGCCGTCGACACGCGGATGCCCCGCTCTTCGGGCAACAGTTGCCCGAGTGCCTGCTGCAATCCATTGGCGTCGATATTAACGATCACGTTGATCATCTGGCAGCCGCCGCTCTTGCCTTGCACGATCATGTTGGTCGTGCCGACCGTCATGCCGACGACGTAGAGCGTGCGCGGCGACACCAGCGCGGCCTGCGCGATCGTCGGATTGCCGAGCGTGCGGTTGCGCGCGGGCTCCATAAGGGGCACGAGAACCGATTTTCCGACGGGCACGTTGACCGTCGTTTCATCGCGGATTTCGCCCGTGCAGCTTGGGCCGCGCAGAGGCAAAGGTCCGTTTGCCACGCCCGCGGCGCCGGCAACGCCAGCAGGCCCGCCCATCGCGAGCGTCATCGGCATCGCGCCGCGGCCTGCCGGCAATGGCGGAGTCGCGCCGCGCTTCCCCATCATCGGAAATTCAAACACCTCTTGTGCCTGGACAGTCTGCGCACCGATCAGTCCAAAGCAAACCATCGCAGCGATCGCCTTGCTGCCCAGTGAGCAGCGTTGCTTGGTGCTGCAGGATGAGAATGCTGGTTTCGTTTTCATTTCGTCATGCCCCCGATATCTGCAAGTCGAGACTTGCGTTCCTGCCTTGTTGTTGCCAGCCACGGCGACCCGGTCAGAACGGCCGCAGCCGGTCTAGAAACATTCGACACTGCCGAGTACGCCCGACAACACGCCGATGCAGTCACGCGGCGCAGCCGGGTGTGCCGCGTAATGCGCCCGTACGGGGCGTACTGGTGCCGCCGCAGGCGCCGATGCGGCCACGGGAGCTTGCGTACCGAGCAACGTGAACTTCGTTGCGCCGCCCGTCGGCAGCGTTGCCGTGTCGACCTGGTTGCGCAACACGAGCGACAACGTCCCGACGCTGCGCGCCAGATCGAGCTTCTCTGCCTGTTCAGGCGTGACTTCGAGCGTGACGGCGTTGACCACTTTCGGCTTGGTCTCGTCGCGGCCGACTTCCTGAGCAACGGCCAGCACGAGGATCTTCTCGAGCACGATCTTCGAAATGCTCTCGTCCTTGGTCGAGCCCTTGTCGTTGCCCTTGTCCTGCTGCGTGCTGACGATGATGTCGACGTAGTTGCCTGGCAGCGCGAAACCCGCGACGCCTATCACATCGTTCACGCGCACCGTGATGGCTCGGCGCCCCTCCGCGATCACAGCCGAAAGACCGCCCATGGTGCCCACCGGGCTCAGCTTGCCTTCGAGGATCGGCTCGCCCCGCAGCACGCTGTTTTTCATCACGCGCCCGTCGAGCGCCTGGCCATCGGTGAACGCGCCGGGCGGCACGCTGCCCGATGGCCAGTCCACCATCTTGATGAAATCGGTATTCAGCCGTTGTCCGAGGTTGATGTCGACGGCCGCGACGGCAACCTTGGCCGTCATGCCCGACGACCTGTCCATCAGCCAGCGCGATGCCATTGCTACCGCACCGAGCCCGGCCACCGCGGCAACCAGCAACATCACCAACGCACGTATGTTCTTCATGACAACTCTCCCTGATGCCTGACCTGTTTCCTGACTAGGGTTTCCGGCCGTTTAACCGGTCCATTAACCGGCCGCTGATTTTTTTGCGCTTCTCTCAGCGGCGCCTTGCTGTTGCGGCGGCGGGGTGTCGTGCTCACCGACCACCGCGAAATAGGCGTTCCAGGCGCGCAGAAGACTCAGCGCGTCGGCGATGGCCGGCTGATCCAGGTACTTCGCATTGGCGAGCACGATGCGCAGAAGGTCGCCCGGATAACAGGCGAGCAACGGCCGGCCCGACGTCATGTGCAGGTGATGCACGAGGTATTCGAAGGAATCGTCGTCCGACACCACGCGCAGCTCTTCGCAGCGGCGTTCGTACACGGCCCGGTACTCGGCGACGTCGAGCGCGCCGACATACAGCTTGCTGCCGAGACGCCGGAAGAACGCCTCGTCGCCCAGATCCGCCGGCGAGAAGTTGCTCGAGAATGCCACCCAGACATCGAACGGCAGCGAAAAGCGCAAGCCCGTATGCAACGTGAGCATGTCGCGGCCGCGGTCGAACGGTACGATCCAGCGGTTGAGCAGTTCGGCCGGCTCGACACGCTGACGTCCCAGGTCGTCGACCACGTAAAGACCGCCGTTGGCCTTTACGTGTGGCGGCGCCTGATAAAAGCCGCTGGCTGCGTCGTAGCGCAACTCGAGCATCTCGAGCGTGAGCTCTCCGCCCGACAGCACCGTGGGCCGCCGGCAGATCTGCCAGCGCGCATCGACGGGCGCACTCAACGCGCCGTCGTGCGAAGCCATCGTGACGGGCTCGTGGATCAGCGGGTCGAAAATCTGGATCACTTCGTTCTCGACGGCAACGGCATACGGCACCGCGACGCGGCCCGGCAGCAGATTGCCCAATCGTTCGGCAAGCGAAGTTTTTCCGCTGCCTGGCGGCCCGAAGAAGATCACCGGCTTGCCGCTATTGACCGCACCGCCAATGTCGTCGAGCAGCGAGGTCCGGACCGTCAGCCCTGCGAAGGCCGCGCGCACCTGCCCGTGCGTCACGTGCATGTGCCGCACGGATTGCCGCTTCAGCGCCGCTTCATAGGCGGCAAGCGAAACGGGCGCCGGGCCGACGTAACGGCAGCGGTTCATGAATTCGGACGCACGTTGGCGGCCGCCTTCCGTCAGTTGCAGTTCGACATCGAGGTCGCTGGCGCCGCGCCGGACGATTTCGAGAATCCGTTCCCGCACGCCGAACGACACGACGCTGTCTAGCACGCTTGCCCCGAGCTTGAGCCGTTGCACAAGCTGGGACAGCGACACCTTCCCCATCACGAAGGCGGACTTCGCAACGAGTTCCAGAAGAAAGTTCTGATCGAGGCCCGTTTCAGCGATGGTCCGCGGCGCGCGGACCAGCAGGCTCGTGCCGGCCTGGTCCGCATCCGACCGTGCGCGGCTTGCGTCATGCAGGCGCGTCACGTCGGCCGACGCTTGCGGCGCCGTTGGTTGTTCGTCTTTCACGTTGTACCCCCGAATTGGTCTCGTGCATTGCACGAAGTCTTCTCTGTCTGCTGCCTGTTCTGCTGTCTTTTTTTTCTCTTGCCCTTCGGCCATGGGCTCTCTTTGTGAATTGAATCCGGCTGCGCGTCAACCGAGGCTCTGCCCCGAATGCAGGACCATGATGCTGAGCGTGCCCAAGGCAATAGCCACGCCATACGGCAACGACCCGACAGAAGGCAATGCGGCGTCCTTTCCTGTTTCAGACAGCCTGCCGCTCAGCCCTCTCCCCGAAAGCACGATGGCCAGCGTGTTGGTGCCGGTCGACTTCACCTTGCGCTTGAAGATCACCACCGCCAGCGCCCAGACGCCGCCGACGACGCAGGTCACCAGCACTATCTCCAGCGCCGGCTCCGGTCCGACGAACGCGCCCACGGCCGCCATCAGTTTCACGTCGCCCGCACCCATGCCGCGCAACAGGTAGAGCGGAAAGAACAGGCCGCCTCCGGTGAGCAGGCCCAGTATCCAGCGGTGGCTGCCCTCGCCTGCGCCGTGCAGGCCCCACTGCACCGCGAATGCCAGCGCAAGGCCCACGAGCACCAGCACGTTCGGAATGCGCCGCTCATGCAAATCCAAACCTGCAGCCGTTGCCACCAAACCCAGCAGACACGCGCCGACTGGAAATTCGAAAGCGTTCATGGCGTTCCCCCGTTTCCATTTCGGCGTTGGTTAAGAAAGAGCAGCCCTGAATTAGGCAGGGACTGCTCTTTGGATGGGCTACTACTGCTGCGACTTCTCGATGACCAAATCGAGCAGCGTTTACGCCGGATTGGCCGCGAGCAACTTGCCGCTGATGTAGTTGAACGTAGAGCTAAGTTGAGTTCCCAGACCCGTGGCAGCCACAATGATGCCGCACGCAACCAGCGAAGCCAGCAGACCATATTCGATTGCCGTCACGCCATCTTCTTCACGCGCAAAGGCACGGATCAGGTCGAGAGTTTTTTGCATTTGAAGCTCCTTAAAAAAAGAAGTTGTTTTACTCAGGTACACTAAACATGCCCGCTGTGGGACCGGACATTGGTGAAGGCTGCCAACTGCGCAGCCGGTTTTGGCCTGGCTGACCGGTTTGGGCGCTGGAGCACATCGCCTCGACAATGCGCTCCAGCCCCGTCCCCTCCCCAATGCCACTTTCTTCGGGAACTGCGGTGCCGGTCCAGACTGGCATCGCAGTTCCCTGAACTTCGCCACCATTGGCAAACAAAACCGGAAGTGCCGAAGTTTTCCGGCGCCGCAGAACCAAACTCCCCCGCCAGCTGTTCTGTGGCACCTGAAATCGAGACGCTGTTACTGCCGGAACCATGCGCGTCGTCGGTGTGCGGGACATATAGCCAGAACGGTGCCATGTATGCCGAAAGGCTTGCTGGGATTAGTTCATTTGGCCAAATGAAAGACCTCTTGATGAATCCGTGACAGCGAATGTTTCACAAGTGAAAATTGGCAAGGTCCGGGCGTTCGTGGGTCGCGCAGACATTAATGTGGCAAGGCGAACAGAAAAAGTCTGAGGAAAGCCTCAGGCGGAATTAGGCGCGATGGCGCCTCTCACGGTAATTCAAGGCTCCGCAAGACATCACACAATTATCGGGAGCATAGATTCGTCACAACAAAATCCGCGTACGGGGAAGATCATGAGGCTGTCCGCAAGTCACAATTTGTTACATTCAAGAAACACGAATTTACGGGTAGAACACTCGCCAAAAAGCGGCGTCCGTTATAGTTGCCGGTAAAAAAGACTCATATGGGTCAGTGGAGCGCTTCCATATCGCCGATCCAGCTCGGTTTAGACTGATGAATACCCTGATTTTTTGGACTTGCCGGGCCGCTCGGCCGCTGCAGTCACATTTTGTTACAAGTCTGATACACGAGCGGTAATCATTGCTCGGTGGGGTCGTCGAGCCGCGTACCCCCGGTGAACTCGAGGCGCCCACCGGCTGCGATGCGCCGCCTCGATCCAGTCTGGGCTGGCGTACCGTTGTTGGGGCGACCAAAGGTGAACCATTGCGCCACGCCCATCTCCGTTGCGCCAACCACGGCCGGAAGACATGAATCTGCGCGCAACTTTCTTTCTGATCAGTTCCTTTCCACTACCAGGCCCACCGGCGCGAATGGATTACCGGCTGGTGTCTGATTCCATTGCTTATTATTTTTTGAGGTGGTCGGACCGATAGGCCTGCGTGCCGGTCCAGACGAATCCGAACTGGAACTCCTTTTCGTTCGGCAAACGAAGATGCGCGGCTCGCCCTGCACTTCGCCTCGCCAGCCAGCCTCCCTGGCGGCGCCGACGGCGTCGGCCAGTTCCATGTCCACCCGGGACGCGGCATATTCGCCCGCGTCCGCGGCCAGCCGCTCTTTCCATTCGCTCATACTGAACATGCCTGAAGAGCTAGATGCATTTTTTTCGAACTCGTACACATGCCACGCCATCGTTTTGGCTCCTTTGTAATGAAACGGTCTCGCCATCTGTTATCGGCGCGAACTTTTACTGAAGCGTGGGAACGCTCAGCCGCTTCTGTTGACTCATGCACGACATCTGGCGCCATTTTGACGCCAGATGTGCTATAATGTCACCACCTTCGCTGGTGAAGGAAATTGAAGCAGCTGCAGGCTGTAATCGGAGGGCGGGCAAATCGGCCCGCTATTGGGGAAAAGGACAGCACCCCTTGGACGCCGGGAGGCACCACGGATGCACAGTCCCACATGAGGAAAAGCGATGACTACCAGGCACGACAGCGATACGGACAAATCCGGTCGCGGGCGAATCACGGCCCGGTTGAGTGCGGAGAAGCAGGCAGTACTGCAGCTGGCTGCAGATCTGTCGGGCAGCACCCTTAACCAGTTCATTGTGCAATCGGCACTTCGGGCGGCGGAACAGGTCATCGAGCAGGAGGAAGTCATCCGTTCCATCCGTCTGACGATGGAGGAATCGAAGCGTTTCTTCGCACTGCTGGACGAACCGCCAAAGCCGAACGAGGCGCTGCAGCGGGCAATGGCACGTTTCCGGAACAAAAAGAGTGGAAGCACACATTCGACGACTTGAGGCGAACGATAACCGCAGCGATTTCGATTGCGGCGTCAGTTCGATGAATGAATGGCTGCGGAAGATGGCCAGCCAGCATCAACAGAAAAACATTGCTCGCACCTATGTCGCGACGCTGCCCGACGACCCGAGAAAGGTCGTCGGGTACTACGCCCTGTCGGCATTTTTGGTGGAGACGGAGGGGATGCCGGGTAAGCGGCTCCCCGACAAGGTATCCGCGGTGCTCCTGGCACGGCTTGCCGTAGACAGGAACCAGAAAGGTCAGGGGCTCGGCGAATACCTTCTCGGGCACGCACTTGACACGGTTGTGGCTACATCCGAAGCCATAGGCGTGCAGTGCATTGTGGTCGATGCGATCGACGACAACGCTGTGGGGTTTTACCGGAAGTACGGCTTCGTGCCGATCACCGACACGCCACTCCGGCTCTTCCTGCCGGTTGCGACGATTAAACAGGCCTGACTGTGGCCGGGGCAGTTGCCCGGCAGTTGCCCCGGTCCTTATTTTGCCCGCCCGCTCGACGCCTCGGTCGCGCCGTCGCATCAGCACCAGACCACGCGGCTGTAATCGACCCTGCGGTAGTAGTCGCGGCCATCCCAGGGGGTGTACGTGCGTTCATGTACGTACAACTTAGTATTGGTATCCAGTAATGCAACGCGAGCGGGTGCATATCGATCTCCATCACAAGGGTTCGCGAAGCAACGTGAAGGGGAACGCCAGCACACGTTCAAAGGAAGTTGTCGACAAAAATTGTGATGAACTTCGCTCACGTCAATGCGTTGAGCATTGACCTGGACAACTGCCTTTTTTCGCCTAGAATCGACCCAGTGTTGTTCGACGTTCCGCCATTCGTGGAACGTCAAACGACGCTCCCGGATGGCCTTTTTCTGGAGGCCATATGTTCTCGGTAACGACCGTTGCAACTGGTGAATTGTTCGTTCTTCCGGAAGCCCGGAGAGCGATCGACGAATGGCGTGGTCCGATCAGCAAGCCGCTCATGATGGGATTTGTCCGGACGGCTGAAGCTGTGATGCCCGTCATTGCTTCACTTGGGGTTGGCATAGACGGCGAGCATCTGCTCTGTCTTGCCTTTGGATCGACAGACGTTCACTACGTCGGCGAGCTTCGGGCTTGCGCATATGCGAAGGAGGTTTCCGAACCGGAATACAGCGGCTGGCTATCGTTGTTGCCGATGTTCAGGGACGAACCGCCTTCCGACGAAGCTGCGATAGCCGCTGGCGAGTTGAGACTGAGAGGCCAGCGCACCCGGAACGCTGACGGTTCGATGCGAATCATGTTGTCGGTCGGCCCCGCAGGTGAAGATCAGGACCGGTTGCGTGGTTGGGTTCCGGTGTAACCCGGGAAGGCTGCATAGCCGTAGCAAGGGGAAGACTTCGGTCTTCCCCTTTTCTGTTAGGACACACGTCGCATGCCACTGAATTCTTTCTACCGGCCGAAGATCGGGACGCGAGATGCACCGGTCGTTGCGGTCAGGTCTGTGAAGCCGCCTTTGGGGCCGTTGTTTTCCACGCCTGAAATGCCTTGTCGCGTTTCATGTGCTGGAGAAGTACCTGCTCGATAATGAAGTCGAGTGATACTTCGGCGCCGTTCATTTCCTGATAGGCACGCTGGTAGGCGAGCAAGTCGGCGTGTACGTCCTGCGGCAAGCTGGCCGTGACCTTCGTCTTTTCCGGCTCACGTTTGACAATCGGCAGCAGCAGACGCGCGGACGATTTGTGGGTAGGTTTTTCACTCATGGTCGTTTAAGTCCTCAGTGTGTGCGACGGATCGTGTGCATGAGGCGCTCCGTCACTTGGCAGCGTTCTGCTTTTTGAAAAGCGGGTCGTACAGCAGCTCCACAACGTCCCAGTCCTTCATGTAGATAATCAGGTCGAGCGTCGCGTGAATCGTTCGCAGGATCATGTCGTAGTCGAGCATCCGGCCGACATCGGATGACTTCACGAGGTCCGCGATGCGGCTCGGCGTTTCGGCCGCGCTGTTGGAGTGCGTCGAGAAGATGCCCCCGGGGTGGCCGGTGTTCGCGCTCTTGATGTAGTCCCACGCAGCATCGTCGCGCAGCTCGGTCAGGAAAATGCGGTCCGGCGACAGGCGCATCGTGGTTTTCAGGCACTCGCGCGCGGACAGACGCCCTTCCTGCTCGCCGTATACGAGGTAGCCGATTTCGTCGTGATCACCGGACCCAACCTCGTGTGTATCCTCCAGAATTAACACCCGTTCGTGACGCGGTACGTACTTCAACAGCGTGCGCGTGAACGTCGATTTGCCCGAACCGGTCGCGCCGGCGACGGCAACGTTGAACTTGCCGACGACGGCCTTCTGAAGAAAGCGCACGTAGTCGCCGCTGTCGCGCAGGGCAACCATCTCCTCTTCGAACGGTGTGAGCTTCAGGGAATCCGCAAACGTGCGGATCTGTAGCTTCTTGAAGCGCCCTTCCGCATCAAGCTCTTCGAGCGACTTGTCGACGGCCAGATGCTTCCGGATCGCGATCAGCACCGTTCCTTCGAGAACGGCCGGCGGCCAGCAGATGACGCCGCGCGAGCCGTCCGGCAACAACACATCGTTGACGGGCCGGCGCGGCAGGCCGTTAGCGTTCAGCAGCGTATTCGTGAGCTTTTCGAGATACGACCGGGTAAGAAACGGCGCATCGAGCAGGATGCGCCCCTTCGTGGTCGCACACACGAGCTGGCCGAAGCGGTTCACGCGCAGCTCGTAGACGCTGGGGTCGCTCAGGTACTCGTTGAGCGGCCCCAGCGTCGAGAGCAACGAACGGTTGTCGAAATACTTGATGTTTGCAGGTGCGTTCATTGTTGAGGCTCACTCATGGAGAGCGTGTACACGTCACTGAAATCAAGATCACGGCGGACGTAGATCATCACGCGGTCGCCCTGCTGGTCATACAGCGTCGGCGGTATGTCGATCGTTGCGCGCAGCGCCTCGGCTGCAAGCTGGTTGGACGTGTTCGACGTGTTGTCGAGATTGAGATAGGTATTGCCGTTGCCGGACTTGTTCGTGCTGTTCGCGGCGACCTGCACGAGGGCCTGTCCGACATCGGAAAACACGGAAATGAACATGGCACCACCGAACCGGGTCCAGAAATGGGTATCGACCTGGCCGGGGATACCGGAGCTGCCAAGGGCGTTCGTGCCCGGGCTGTCGATGTTGACGAGGGTGTTGTCCGGATTGCGCACGCGGGTCCACAACACAAATACGCGGTTCTGGCCCATCTTGATGCCGCTGGAAATCTCGCCGTCGACGTGCGCGCCCTTGTCGACCAGCTTGACCTTGCCATCAGCCGAATAGACGTCGCTGCTGACCTGGCAGGACACCATACCGGGCTGCGTGGTGTCCAGCTCGGTCTTGGTGCCGCACGGGATCATGACGCCGCTCGGCACCGTGAGGCTCGGGTGCGCGAGCATGGTTGCCTTGACGGCTTGCGGCCGTGCGGCGGTCGTGGCCCGGTCGAGCGTGTCACTGCTCTGGCTGACGCGCTGGACCGGCGAGCCACCCGGCGGCGCCGGCGGGGTTGCACCGGCGTCGGTTTGTGCGCCGGCACCCTGCGCGTTGCCTGTTCCGCCCTGGCTTCGCCCCAGGCGGCGCAGATTAGCCAGTTCCTCCGGTGAGGCCTGTTGCTGGCCTTGTGCTGCGGCGTTGGTGCTATTAGCAGGCGCACTGGCTGGCTCCGGGGAACTGCTCGGTAGGACACTCGCCGGCGTCTCGGTGAAGTGACGCTGAGGTAGCGCGCCGGCGAACGTCTGGTCGCGCTTCGAGCTGGCCGGGTCCGGGTCGGGAGCTTTCGGGTGCAACGCGTGCCACGCGAGAAAGCCGATCAGCGCGAGAGCCAGCACGACCATTAGCAGAAGAAAGGCGGCAAGGCCCGGAACAGACCTCCTGGGACCAGCCACGAACGGCTGCCGGCCGTCCGGTACGGATTCGGGCGTGTCGTGACGGTCGGTCATGGGTTGTCTCCATTGTCCTGTTTGAGCATCCGCCGAACGTTGGGCGAAACCGTACCGCTCGGATTCGCGCCGAGCGCGGGATTGAAGTTCCGGTTGAGGACACCGATTACCTTGCCGCCCGACCGGACACGCCATTCCCTGGCAACCAGTTCGGCGACGATGATGTTGTGGTTCGGCCCTTCGATATGGACGTTGGGTACGGTTTCCTTGCCGCTAGCGCTGACATAGGTGATGGTCGGCAACTCGGCGTTCGGGAGGAACTTGAAAGACGTGAAGCGATAGTTGTCCCACACGTTGACGGGGGCGATATCGTTCATCGCCGGATCGTAAGACCGTTCATAGCTCATGTTCACCAGACCCTGATCGGAAGCCGTCGCGAGTGCATCCTTCACGCGCTGCGCGTTCGTCTTCGCGAGCGCCGCGCGGCGGTCGTCGTCCGGATAGTTGTAGTTCAACGCGATCGTTGCCGAACGCATTGCCCACGGCGTCCTGATGAAGCTCCCGGCCGTGTTGCCGGCACTGCCATCGTCGGCCTTTTTCGAGCCAATGAAATGCAGCAGCAGGTGGTACACGCGGCGATCGGTAACCAGCACCAGGTTCGTGTCGCTGTTCGCCTGGGTGGGCTGCACGAAGATGTGATTGCCGTTCTGCGAGAGCGCCCATGCCGCCTGGTCACCAAAGGCGTGCGTAACGTACCGCTCGCCAGGCGCAACCGTAATCGTCAGCGCGAGTCCAATCACGCAATTGACTTCAACGGTATCGATCGGGTTATAGGTGACCGACTTGATGCGACGGTCGTAGGGCGAATCCTTCTTCGGGCCGATGGCCCATGCGTGCTGCACGCCCGTGAACGCAAGCGCGGCGAGCAAGGAAATCATTGCAAGACGCATGTCAATTCTCCGTAGCCTCGGCGTTCGGCCGGAAGGCCAGCACCTGCAATCCAAACGGATTGATGAAGCGCTGCTTCGCGGTCATGGGCTTGGTTGCGTACTTGTACGCAACCGTCGCGATCCAGTATTTCGTCGGCTCATCGCTCGGACGGGCACGATACTTTCTGGTTGTGGAGTAACGCACCGTCGCGATGCAATGGTCGCGATCCAGAATGACAGACGAAACGTTGACCCGGGTCATTTCGGTATCGCCAAGCTTCTTGTCGGGCGCGTCCGCGCCGTTCCAGAGCTTCTGATACCTGTCGGCGACCTCGCCGGTTGCTGTGAGGCTGATGAAGTCGTAGTCGGCCTGCGCCGAGTAGAACTCGTAGCCTTCGTGATGGATGACAAACTGGGCAATCCAGTAGCTATCGACGACCTCGCCGTACGACGTGGTTTCGCCTGGCATCAGTGACACCTGCTGGACTGCGCCCGTCTTCGGGTCCATGACCAGCATGTGTTCCGGAATTGGCTGGCTGTAACGCCAGATGACGAAGCCCGCCAGGGCGAGCGCGAGGAATCCGAAGCCGATGGCCGAAGCGCTGACTTGCCACGCGCGCTTGCGCGAGGTCAGGACTTCATCGAGCAGATCGACTTCGAGCCCTTGACGCTCTTCCTTGTACTTCTCAATGTCGCTTGCGGTGATCGGCGTCGCGCTCGACTTCTCTTGTTTTCCAAGAGCCAGATTCATCATCGTGCGGTTCCTCCTGCATTTTTCGACATGAGCGACTGCGGCGTGACGCGGCCCTGCAGCTCTTCGGGAATGGTCTTGTTGACCGGAACAAGCCTGGTCATGTCGGGCTCGGGCGGGGGCGTAACGTGGGCGCATCCGGCCAGTGCGGTCAACGCCAACAGACCGACAGCGATGTGGCGAGTGTTCATCGATTCCTCCCTGAGACTGGTTTCAGGAGCGGCTCTCCGAGCCTTGGGAGCCTCGGGCGTAACCGCTGCTGGCACTGCCGGAACTGGTAGATGAACTGCCGGGCGAGCTGCTGCTGCCGGAACCCGAGGACGAACTACCGCTGGAGCCCGACCCGCCGAAGCTACCGACTGATCCCTGGGAGCCTCGTGCATATGAATACCCGTCACTGGCGCCGCTGGAACTGCCGGACGATCGGCCGGCGGAACCCGACGAACCGGACCCGCTGCCGCTTCCGGTACCGCCACCGCTGCCCGAACCGCTGTTGCCGCCGCTACCCTTGCCGCCGCCATTGCCGGTCGGAGAGGGACGCGGCTGGGGAAGGTGCTGGGCGAGTTTCGTACTGACGCCGTTGGTCCATCGCGCGGCTAGATCAGGCAAGGACTTCAGGAGAACAACGGCCATAACGGTGATGATGCCGGCGGTGATGATTGCCATCAGTGCGCCTGAGTTCGGATTGGGGTTCGCCGCCGCTGAAATAGCGTTGTCGAAGAAATGCATGAAAATTCCGAAGCTCATCGCCGTCATGGCAATGAGGAGAATGTAGTTAAGGACTGAGCCAAGCCAGTTCCCGAAGAAACTAACAAGCGGCGGGACTATCAAGAGCAGAATGAAAAATGGCCCAAAACATACGGTGATCGCCAGCAGGAATTTAGCGAGCAGGATCGAAATAGCCCCAATGCCGCAAATCAGCAGTGTGGAAATGATTACAACAATGCCGAGTATCAGCGCGACCAACCCTCGTTCGGACGTGATGCCTGCTTGATCGAACAACGTTCTCATGACCGTAAGACTGTGGTCCATCGCCGAATCGATCATGCCGGCTATGGCGCTCGTGCTGCCGCTGGCGGTAGAGCCATTCAACAGCAGCACCGACCCTAGCTCGTCTGGCAGGTGCATGGCAGTGCTCGCCAGAGTCGTTACGTACAGCCCGCCGGCACCGGCGATGGCTATGATGGCAAAATACTTGACGAACTTCTCTACGAGCTGCGACAGAGGCTCGCCGCTAGGTCGCAAGAGCGTAGCGAGGCCGTCGATGGTGAGCTGAATCGTGAGGCCAAGCGCCGCAATCGGCGCGGCCCATCCAATAATTCGACTCACATTCTCAGCAACGATTTGCGTCGTTACCGCGTCCATGTAGTTGAATATTTGGGTTACGCCATCGTAGGCCATCGCGTTTCCTCTACTTGTTGGTCAAGTTGGGCACATTGTTCGCGTCGCCGCCCTTCTTGTAATAGTCTTTGCCGTTGATATAGATATCGGACTCGGCATTGGATGCGTTCATGCACTCGGGAGTCACCGCTTTCGCGGCGTCGTCCTTGCATTGAGCTACCATCGTTTTCCGTTCCGCGTCATGGTCTCGATACCAACTCCGCGTGTGGCTTTCCTCCTTGTTGTTGCAAGCGACGAGAACGAGAGCTACGAGAATGAGCAAACACTTCTTCATGGTGGTGATCCTTAGTTGCCGGTGAGATCCGGTGCGGTGTTGGTTTCGTTGTCGTCGCCGAGCAGGTATCGTTTCTGGGCGATTGCCTGTTGCTGACGCAACAGTTGCTCTTGCGCCTGCTGCCCCATCGCCATCAGCTGAAGCTTGGCTTGCTCGCCGTGGATTGCGCCCTGTGCGGTCTGGATGCGTGCCTGCAAATCCTCGATCTGCTTTTGCGTCGTGGCCTGCCCGATCTGCTGCGTGAGCGACTGCATGTCGTTCAGTTCACGCATCTGGTTGTCATAGGCCCGTTCGGTTATCGCCCGGTCATAGGCCCCCTTTGCATGGAGCTGCTGGTCGATGAATTTGAGCGCATCGCCGCGACCCATGCCGCGGATCTGATTGTCGAACTGAGACAGGATGGACGAGGCGGAACCGGAGACGCTGGAAGTACTGTTCATCGCGTCGGAATAGACCTGACTCCAGTTCTGCGGCAGGTTGCCGCGAAGACTCGAAATACTCGTTGGCAACATGCTGCTGTAGCCTCCGACCGACCCGGTAATCGCTTCGTACTGCTGTCGCGCCTGGTCGAGCTGTGCCTTCAATTGGGCGATCTGCTGCATCGCCTGAGTCACAACGGTGAGGTCGCAGGTCGGACATGCGGTGATGATCTGCGCGTGCGCGCCGGTGCACGAGGCAGCCAGCGCGAGCGCAATTGCGGTGTGTTTCCAGAGGTTCACGGCGTCTCTCCTAGTAACGGCCCGATTTCTTACCGACGACAGCGGCGTAGTAACGCGGCAACCACACGTCCGGATCGTCGGTACCAAGCTCACGAATGAGCCTTTCAAGCCGATCCGCGTTGTCCGGCGTGCCGGACAGAATGCTCAGCTCTTCATCCATGCCATCGAGCTTCATCACGGCAAGCCCTGCCTGACCGCTCTGCTTGATAAGGAATTGCCGGCTGTGCTCCGGAATGGACTTGACCGCATCGTATTCAGCTGGCGCGAGCTTCAGGCCCGCGCAGCCGATGTAATCCTCCGGGTCCGCGTCACGGTTTTCGAGCAGCAGCAACGTCACCATCTGCTGGATCACGGTCTTGCCGATGCTGCTCGAAATGGCGTCATTCGGTTCCTGCGTCGAGAACACGTAAATGCAGTCTTTCTTACGGTCGTTCTTGATGCCTCGCTTGATTTCGCGGACCATAATGGGGTCATCGAGATACTGTGCAAACTCATCGAATACCTGGATGAATCGGCGCTTGCCGTCGATAGTCGAACGCACGCGGAAGTTGAGATACATCAGCATCGGCGTGCGGGTGACAGGCGCAACCTCGTCCTTCCCGACGAGAAATTCCGTCAGGTCGAATGCGTTGATATCGCGCGTGTTGAAGTCGAGCGTGTCGGCTTCGTTATCGAACAGCCACCCGTAATCGCCGTTGCGCGTCCACGGCCTGAGCATGGCTGCCAATGTCATGCGCGCGCCTGGGCCGCGATAGGGATCGGGCAAATGCTCCACCACGGCGGTGATGGACCGGTCGGCAAGCGGAATCAGTGTCTGTTCGCTCCGGTGAGCCTCCGGGTCATCGATGGGCGGCCCCATGACGGCATCAACGGCCGCCGACAGGTCGTCTATTTCGTGCTGCTCAAGTGGCTCACCGTTGAGGGTGATTTCGGCAAGCACGCGCAACAGACGTTTGACGAACTTAATATGGACGCGCGTAGGTTCGAGCTGGAGAGGCTGCCAACCAGTCGGCACGCCGTCCTTAAGGACCGTGTAACGCCCGTGGAGTGCCTTGACGAGCGGATACATGCCGCGATCGCGATCGTAGATCGCCATGCGCGGATTAATGGAAAGCTCTGTCGCGAACGTCAACAGCAAGTTCAGGAGCGTTGTCTTGCCGGAGCCGACACGCCCCATGAGGCCCGTAAGCGCGGCAGGCCGCTTTCCGAACGAATTCTCATTCGTCGGTGTCGAGTGAAAACTGAAAAACGCTGGCGTGCCGCTGACGGCGCGAAACAGGGCAATCGCCCTGCCCCACGGGTTATCAGTGGCCTTGCCGGAAAGGAAGTTGTGAAACGACGAAAAGCAGAAGAAGTTCCAGCTATTGACTGGCACCGGGCGCGGCACGAACGCCGTGTTGCCAGGCAGGCGGCTGTAATACGCTGCCTCCGATGCCATGCCGACCGGGCCCGCTGCAACGCCGCACTGGTTGAGCATGACCTTGGCCTGACGTGCCAGTGTCTGAGCCTTTTCGGCCGTGTCGCCGACCACATGGATGGTCGCATAGTGAAAGCCCATCACGAACCGGCCGGAAACGAGATCGTCGCGGGCATCCGTAATCTGATTGATCTGCGAATGGCTCGGATCGCCGGTTTCGATCAGCGACAGTTGCTGGTTGCGCAGAAAGATGCGGCCGGCCGCCTTGGACATGCAGAAAAACACCTGCGTGAGAACGAATTCGAACGGGGCCTCCATCATCAGGTTAAGCTGCCCCGGCTCCGTTTCTTCCTCGTACTCGCGAATCTCAACGCCTGCCGTGAAAAGGTTGCGGTCGATGGTGCGGATCTGGATCACGTCGCCGAACAGCGAACTGACCGGGCGATTCGTCATCAGGTAGTCGCGAATGCGGCCCCGGCACACCGGCACCGGGGACCATTCGCCGTTCGCGAGGAACCCAAGCCATTCCAGCGCACGCGAGAACACATGGCGCTGCGCCGCCGGCACCGTGTCCGGTGCTGCACCGTCATCGCCGGCCGGCAGGTTGGCGAGAAGATCGCCTTCGATATCGTCGTCCAGCTCGTCGGCGTCCTCGGTCGTGTCGCGCTGTTCCTCGATCAGGTTGCCGTTCTTGTCGCGGTAATACAGGCCCAGCGGTTCGATACCATACGAACGCATCGCACCGGTTAGCTGGGTCGCGATATCTTCGAGTGCGGCGATTGCCTGCTTTTGCCGCTCGGCCAGTTGCTCGCGCGAGGGCCGGTCGAACCGTGCCAGGAATTTTTGCGTGAGGTCGCCTACCGGGTTATAGACGACCGTCAGATACAGGTCGTTCGTCATCAGCGGCGTCTTTTCGAAACTCTTGTGATATTTGGCGTCCAGCTCGCGCGCAAAGCGGGTCTTGAAGTTACCGGCCGGATAGCTCTCGATCTTGTGGTGATGCAGATGCGTCCAGAACTTCACGTGTTCATTGCCGATCTGCTTCGCCACGTGGTTGAGGTCGAGAACCCACGACCTGAGCGTTTCATCGTGCGCGCTCTGGTGCGTGCGGCCAGGGACGCGGAACACGACCAGATATTCGCCGCTGATCGTGCTGATGATGGTGTCGGTGAGGTGCTGCGAATAGGGTATGTTCTTCACGAAGGAAGGCTCCTTCGTGAAAGTCTTGGTTCTGCTGATATTCCGGATAGCGACGGCCATGCTATTCCTCGCCTCGAATGTCGTTAATCGTCGGTGCGGCGTAATCGACCGGCGAATAACTGGACCCTCCCCACACCCGTGTGAAGGCGGATTCGTACATGTTGCGGACCTTCGTTTTCAGCCACAGACCGATGATGCGGAACATGCGGTCGTCGTATTTCGTGATGCTCCATTCGATGAGCCACAGGCCGCCGAACACGAGCAGCGCCCAGAGGTGGATCAACATGAACAGGGACGCCGAAAACATGAAGGTCAGGACGAACACGTTGCGAGGGATCAGCAGCCATGTCGCTACGCGCGTCGCCCCCTTGAAGAGTGGAAATTTCCTGGCCATCAGACGAGGCCGAAGAAACCCACGATCGCCGATGCGGAGCCGATGATGATGAGGCCCAGAACCGGGTTGACTATCTGATGGAACTTGATCAGGTGGAAGAAGATGCCGGCGCCGATCGCGACGATGCCCAGAATGCACGCGGCGGGAATCCAGAGCATCACCCATGAGTGCATCGAGTTCAGTGACGACGCTCCGGTGTCAACGGCAAAGGCCTGACTCGCTGCAACCAATGCAAGGGTGCCAGCGGCGAGTTGTGCAACTTGCATGTGCTTTTTCATCTCTGGTTCACTCCACGGCTAAGGTCTCGGATTCCCATTCGAAATCGGACAAGGACAACCGGCACTCTTTGACGCCTACCCTCGTGTCGAGCCAGTCGACCAGGGCGCGCAGGTCGGACCATGTTCTAGGCTCCATGTCCTTCTTCACCCGGATCGCGCACGTGTACGCCTGGCCGGCGTCGTTCTCAATGTCGAGAAGCGGTATCCACTCGCGTTTTTCGATCCGGTGGATCGCGACACGCACAACCCGCCAGTCACGCAGAATGCTTTCGAGCTGGCTTTGCATCGCGAGATAAACGACTTTCTTTTTCATTGGTCTCCTTTCGTTGAGATCCGGCGTAGGTACGCGCCGATTTCGGGATGGGCGAACGCGCCCGCTTCGATCTGGCCTGCCGCGCCAGGCTCGCCAAGCTGTGTACGCGCGTTAGACGGGGGCGGGTTCTGCTGCTGGGGGAGCTGCGCGGCGGATGGCATAGCTCCGGCGGCCGCGCTGACGTTGCTTGCGCTCAAGCCGCCCGAGGGATTCGGGTCGACCGGCCCGTCGAGCAAGGCCGGGACTTTCAGCTTGACCTGGGCGACGACATGTTTCACATAGCCGTTTGCAAAACCCTTCTGCTGGTTGCCGGTGTTGTAGCAGGACAGCGCCCGCTGCAAGGCCGCCTGCCCCTCCCCTACCTGCTGAGCCGCACGGGCGTAGCAGTCGCCGAGAACTTGCGCGCCCGCGCGCAGATTCGTGCAAGCGTCCAGCAGTTGTGTACCGGTGACACCAAGGCTGCGAAAATTGGCCGAGTTGATCTGCGTGTAACCGACGTCATAATTCCAACCGCGCGCATCGAGCCTGGCGATCGCATCGCGGGCCTCCTGCTCAGTGGTGGGCTGACGTTCCAGGCTGTGCCCGCCGTTTACGTTGATCGCGAACGGGTTGTTATGCGACTCGGCGCTGACGAGGTACGCGACCGTAAGGGGGTGCACGTCCGGCGCACACGTGCGAGCCAACTTCAATATCTGCGGAGACAAGGTTGGCTGCGCCCGCCCCGCAAGGGAAAGCGTCACGACTGGCACGAGAGTGAGTGCGGCGTATTTATTCACACATCCTCTTACGCATAAAACGGACAGAGTATATTATGGGATCGTGATCAGTGACAGGCAAGGACAAAAATGCAAACCGGCGTCTTGTCAACAGGCAGGATGGAACCGTGATCGAGTTCGTACCTTTTCCATCGAAGACGGCCCCAGGAGGCGAAGCGCGTTATCGCGATCCAGCGAACCCCCTTAACACCTGGTCGGGTTGGGGCCAACGCCCTGCGTGGCTCGTCGCGTATCTCGACCGTGACCGGAAGCTCGAAGAATTCGCCATCCCGAACGCGACACCGATCACGAGACCGACCTATCGTGATCCAGCGAACCCGCGCAATACGTGGTCCGGTTTTGGTCGGCGGCCAGGCTGGCTCATGGCGTACCTGGACGCCGGCCGGTCGCTGGAGGAATTTGAAGTGAAGAACGAAAGGATCTGAGGACATGGGACAGGTCATTCCAATTGAAACGGGTAAGCGTGTACGCCGCGTGCGACGGTTCGCAGCGGTGCGCGAACGCGTCGCCCCGGTTTGCACCGGCGCGGTCCGTTTAATTGGTCGCCTGTTGCTTGATACCGCATGGTTGTTTATGGCGGGCGGTCTTCGTTTATTTGGCCGCTATATTCGATTCGCATTGACGTGTGCTGTCCTGGTTGTACTCGTCGCGCTCGGCGTCGAGTACTCCCATCACTGGCCCCACCCTCGGAATGCGGTCATCGCGACGTGCGCGGCGATTGCACTGTTAGGCCTGCGTGAAGCACTGTATCGGCTCGAACGCCTTGCGTCTGACTATCCCCCTTTGTGGAGATAACGCACCATGAAGAAAGCCCTCTCATTCCTTCTCGCGATTCTGCTTGGTCTGTCCGCCACGACCGTTGCATCGGCATCGTCCTGTGAAAGCCTCATCTGCATGGCTGGTAAAGTCCAGGGTCAGTCAGGCGGCGATGATTGCAACCAGGCTATCAAGGATTTCTTTTCGATCAAGCGCTACCATCACGGCCACCTTGACCTTGGCCCGACAAGCGATGCACGCCGGCAGTTTCTTGATCAATGCCCCGGCTCGCAGCAGAACGCAGGCAGCGTGGACGAGAATCATCAGTCAGTTCGGCACGGTTGAATGACCACTGTACGTTTACACACACGTGCATGCCTTGCACCTATCTGCATTGACAGCTAACTGCATTGGCAGCTTGTATTTCTCAGTAATCCCTGGCATATGGAAGCCGACAAAAAAAGGGAGAGAAGTTGATCTTCTCTCCCTTTTTCCTTTGCTGCGGCGGCTATAGAGCCTGCTCCCTAGAACCCGACTTCCTCGTCGCTAACAGTCTCATTCGAGCGCTGCGGTAACACGTCGAGCGCGATGCGGACTGAATTATCTGCATTGCGCGCGCGCCGGCCAAAGACGGTCAGACGCGGTGCAGCTTCCCATTCCTTATCCGAGTGCTCGTTCTTCACGTCGGGGCTCATCGGCAGGACAACCAGGTAACCGGTGTAATCTGGTGACTTGGTGCCCTTCTTCTCGTTGCGAAAAAGTCGCCCCGAATAATGAACTTGCCCCTTCGCGCCGATCGAGAGATCGAGATACCGCGTATCCGTTCCGTTTTTGGCGTCCTTCAGGAAGGCCGACAACGGAACCGACACTCCTTCGAGCATGATCGACCCGGTAAATGTCGGGCCATTCTCGCGGGCGTGGTCCTCATCCACGGGAAACAGCACAGCGGTGGTACGGGTAGCTTCGGTCAGCATGATGAACCTCCTTCAAGGTTATGAAAAAGGCCATCCGGGAGCGTCGAGAGACGGTCCACGGATAGCGCGGATCGTCTTTCGACAGGGCAAAGGTAGGACAAAAGGCGGAAATACTCAAGCCTGTTTCCGGGTGAACGGGCACAGTTAAATCACTCGGCAGCGGCCTGAGCCTCGCAGTCTGGTCCACCTGAGCTTCAAAGGCGGGCCGCGAGAATCCCGACTGCCGGAATTGACCACCCGGCGTTTGCGACACTCGACGATCTCGTACGGGCCACCGGGCGAAGAACGTATTAAATTGTCGACGTTGCGTTGCGACAGTAAAACCGTTAATTCGCCGCGTGGGCGCCGCTTCGTCAACGGCAGGGACGACGGCCCCCCGCGTTTTGCCGACGCGCCGCGGCTGCTATTCGTGCCGGTGTCGACCGCACGCGCGGCCGCCGGCAGTGGCCGGGTGCGATGGCGCAGCGCGCGCAACCGGTTGTCCGGTCTCCTGCAGCCTCCGTGTACGTGCGGACCTGGCAGACGAGCCGGGCGTGCCGGCGCCGGGCACCAATCAGGAGAAATCGACCGTGCGACCCCAGCCAACCCCGTTCCTGCAACGCGATGACGTCGCGTCGTTCACTGCGACGCTCCTGATGATGCAGGCCATGGCCGTCGGCACCTGCGTGAAGTTCCGGCGCTATGGCGGCCCCGAACAGCTCGTGCATCTCAACCAGCCGCAGACGGACCGGCTGATCGAAGGGCTGGAGTCGTACTACCGGCACGGCTGTCATACCAACTTTACGTATTACCTGCACTACCATCCCGAAGAAGCGCAGGCCCTGCCGCCATCGCACCCGTACCACACGATCGTAAACATGCAGCCGAAGTTCAGAGACGGCGAGGCAGGGCGGATCACCCGCCAGACCGACGTGCTTCATAGTTCGCTGTCCGATAAAGGCGAGTTTCTCGTCTATGACGTCGACCTTGCCAACGGTGAGCGGGCAGAATTCCGGCTGCACGAGTGCGTGGCCCACAACATGCTCAGCTTCATGATGAACATGATGTTCAATGGCGCCCGCCTGACGGGCGAGGTTCAGGGGCGCGCCTGAGCGCGACAATCTGAAAATATCACTCGCAGAGCCAATCCCCGTCTTGCAGGGTTGAATTGGAATGACGGAATCCTCTGCGGTTCCGGCGTACAACCCCTACCGGGCCTGAAGCTCCCGCTGCGCAGGCTCGCCCAAAGAGATAGGGTGGCTTCAGACGCAGTCGGCATCAGCGCGTATGCCGTCGACAGTCTTGTGCGCCCGCCAAGGGGGATAATTTGGTTCATCCCTTCGTCACCATTAGCTACCCGACACCTGTTTGGTACCAAACAGCTATCCGATAGCTATCTGGAAGCGCCCTGCTTCGAGCCCATCTCTCTCGACGAAGGGCCATGAGCGCCCGCGCGAGCACCGGGCACTTGCAGCTCAAGCGTCGTTGTTTCCGCGCCGGCCCCGCACATTCGACACGGTCTTTTCGACGTTTGAGACGTCTTTGGGATCGAGATGCGAAAGGGGCCGGTTGAAGGCAATTAGTGCCTTGAATGTTGCTGCCGATGCACAGTTGCCGACGTGGCCGTGACCCGGGTCGGCGAGCTCGCAAATGCCGCCACTTCTAGAACGAGGTCGACCGCGGGCCGATTCACGTGAATCTTGGCTTCTGGATCAAAACGGGGTCGGCGACAACAGGCAGGTCAGCTGTTGCGGTTGATTGGCCATGTTAATCGAGCCCTTGCTTGCAGATCGACGGGACACCAAAGGGAAGTCCGACGAGGTGAGTCTTTTCAGGGAACGACGGTGAGCTTATTCAGGGTACGCGTCGCGTCCGCCAGCAAACAGCCGTTCGTCCCACACCACTGCCTGCGGCGTGGAGACGACCAGCCGCGCCGCGTCCGGATGCGCCGGATTGACCACGGCATTGCATTCCGCTCGCGCCACCACTGACGGCACCACTAGCACCACCGACCGCGCCTCCTCGATCCACTGGTCGCCAAAATGGCGTGCGGCCTGCGCATCCGGCGCATCCCAGCCAACGGGCAGGTCCTCGACGTTGACGCGTTCGATCGACACATCCTCCGGCACCCGCGCTTCGACCCATACGTGGTGCTTTGGCACCTTGCCGATCCGCGCGTGCACCAGCACCTCGAGCATCGCCCCCGCGAAGTTCAGGGCGCCGTAGATGACCGCGCGGCCCGGACTGTTGAACCGCCCCCCGACCAGCATCGCCCCCGTGCCGCTCCAGACCGGGTGACGGCGATCGGCGATCCGGAATATCCGCATCAGGCCGACACCGGCTGCACGACCGCGACGCCGCGCTCAGCGACGTTCATCTGCATCATGCCGGCAACCCATAGAACAGCTTCCACAACAGTTCTTCGACGCGCCGTGCCCCGAGTTCGGTGAGCGCGACCTCCAGCGGGGTACGCCCTTCGAGCAACGGGTGCACGGTATTCAGGAATTCCCGCGCGTCCCCCTCGTCGTCCCACACATAACGGGCGGTGGCGACGATGCGCGCGAGCCGCTCGGTCTTCTCCGATTCATCGGGGCTCAACCGGTCGCGTCTGCGTTTGAACGTTGCCTCCGGCACGATGCGCGCGAGCAAGGCGCGACGTTCTTCCGCGCTGCGCGTCGCGTGCTCGACGCCCTCCTTGAGCGCCGACTTCGGCAAGCCCTCGCGGACCTGCTCGTCGAGCTCCGCGACCGAATGCGGCACGCGCGGAAGCGCCATCACCGCGGCGATCTGTTCCGGCGAGACCAAGAGCATGGGAAACCTCCGCGCCATCATCTGAACCTTGATTATAGATCAAATGATACCAGTTGCCTTTGCGCGCGTCGTAACAGTTAAATCATCCAATGGTGCAGAGCTACAAACAGGCGGCTCACGCCGCAGAATGACGAGCAGGGGCCGCTTGTGCGGTCCCTGCCGTAGTCTGTACAACGGTCTCGTGGTCCACTCGCGCCCGCCCGTGGACGGCTGCGCTGACCACACCACCAGGGTGTGGACAGTCCCGGCCTCGGCCGGGATACCACACCCGCCCACCGGCTCCCCACGATCACGCCCTACGGGCCTGACGCGCCGCTACGCGGCTTGCCCAAATGAGATAGGCTTCAGATGACTTCAGACGCGGTCGGCATCAGCGCGTATGCCGTCGGCAGTCTTGTGCACCCGGCCAAGGGGGATAAATCGGTTCATCCCTTCGTCACCATTAGCTACCCGGCACCTGTTTGGTACCAAACAGCTATCCGATAGCTATCTGGAAGCGCCCTATTTCGGGCCCATCTCTCGACGAAGGGCCGTGAGCGCCCGCGCGAGTACCTCCCCAAAGGGCACTTGCAGTTCATCGGCCAGCGCCTCGAGCTCGGCACGCGTTTCAGCCGTCCCTTTGATCGGAATCTGGACATTGCGCCCCGTCGTGTAGCGCCGTTGTTTCCGCGCTGGCGCCGCAGGCTTGGTGCGAACTGGCTGACGACTCGGAAATCCCGTCTCCTGCGCCAGTTGCTCGATCGCTTCCAGCTGCGGCTTAGGCTTCCGAGCAGCCGGCTTGACCGAGAAGTCGTCCAGGTTCGCCAGTGGATTTACGCGCTCGCTCATGCCGCCGCTCCTTCCTGCTGGCTCACGCGCAGCATGCCGATCACTTCCGCTGCGTACTGCTCGGCATTCGACACGGCCTTTTCGAGGTTCGAGACGTCTTTCGGATCGAGATGCGAAAGCGGCCGGTTGAAGGCAAATAGCGCCTTGAACGCCTCGCGCTCGTGCAACTCTGTGTTGAACATCGCGATGCCGGCTTCACGAAACGTGTTCATCAGATGGGTAGCCGTCCGTGTCCGAATCGTCGGGTTCGTCCTGGTGATCAGCACGCCATACGGCACCGAGCGCCGCGACATCTTTTCCTGCTGCTTGACGACGCGCAGCGCGCGAGAGGCCTGCGCAGCGTCAAGCTGCGAGCCCTGCGTCGGAACGATGACGAGGTCAGCCTGGCTGACAGCCAAAAGGACGATTTTCGCGGCCGTCCCCTCGAGGTCGACGAGAACGAACGGCGTGCGCGCCGCGGCCTCCTCGATCACATCGATCATGTTCTCTTCGTCAGCGTTCGAGATAACTGAGAGGTTGGCCGGCGTATCGGGACCCGCCGCCCA
>WNGR01001268.1_pt1 | contig 54802 bp, 48 predicted proteins | sample 5407581 | NCBI WGS metagenome assembly WNGR01 (sample SAMN13153383, study PRJNA577476) | soil metagenome | isolation source: 80 cm soil or saprolite under Garry oak tree replicate 2 | place: USA:California | collected 2016-06-15 | reverse complement strand
CAACGCCGTGGTCTACAAGGCCAAGGAACCGGGCGGGTTTTTATCATTCAAGAAGACCTGGGCGATTCGCTGCTTCCTGCGCCCGATCAGCGACCATGCCGAACGTTATGAGGCGATCTCCAAACATCTTCGCAAGGTGCGCCTGCCCTATGATGTTGATTTTCAGTTCCTCAAGCAGGGCATTCAGATTCGCTCCAACTGGTTCCCTATCGTCAAAATGCAATGGGCCAAGGGCGACCTGCTGCACAGTCACATTGAGAAGCATCTAGGCTATCCGGCCGCACTCGCGGCATTGCGGGCAAAATGGGCGATACTCGTTCGCCACCTCGAAGCCGCCCAGGTTGCGCACGGCGATTTACAGCACGGTAATATCCTGGTGCGCGGCGGAGCGATCCAGTTGGTGGACTACGACGGCATGTGGGTGCCGGGGTTAAAGGGCCGCCACGCCACGGAAATCGGCCACCGTGCCTACCAACATCCCGAACGTAGCGAGCAAGATTACGGCCAAGAGATTGATCGTTTTTCAGCTCTCGTCATTTACCTATCGCTGGCGGCGCTGGAGCGGGATGTCACCCTGTGGGAACGTTTTCATACCGGCGACAATCTGATCTTCGTGCGCGAAGATTTCCAGCAGTTGGGTCGATCGGCGATTTGGCAGCAATTACGTCGTATCGAATCGCGGGGAATCGATCAACTCGCCTCGGCCCTGGCGGCCATGGTGCAGCAGCATCCGATGAAGGTCGGCAATCTCGATAGCGTTCTCCAAAATCCGGCGAGCTATCCGGCGAGCTCCAAAGTCCCTACCTCGATTCCGGCGTCGACTCCGGCCCAGCGAGTCGCTCCCAAGCCGCTGCCGACGCCGCCAGTGCCGAGCTGGATGAAAAAGGGCGGTTATCGTAATCATTCGGATGACTGAGGATCATCGGCGGTATTGCTCGTCGCTGACCGTTTCCATCCCCTCGGATTTACGACCGCTGCAACACGTCGCCCCCGGGGGATGCATTTCTCACTCCCGATTTCAGTTCAGAACGTGGAAGACATTCGGGCCTGGTAGCGTGGGGTTCCAGAAGTCCACGAAGCCCTTGGATGCCGTAACCCCCTCGATGCGACCCGGCTGCGCCCCCGAGATCCGGCAACTGACCGTGAGCGTGCCGGCGCTACGTCCGAGTACTCAATTCTCAGGATCGCGAGCCCCGCCGTGCTCCCAGGTATGTTCGGATTAGATGCAAGCGCTCGCTCCCAACGCACCAGGCCAGTGACTTGGTACGTCCCGCTGCCTGTCACCGCGTTGCTCGCGTCCCGGGTCTCCCAGTTTCCACCCCCGGTCGCGGCGCTTGAGGTTCCACCGTCGCCCGCTGGAGCGACGAACGTCCCGGTTCCGGTAACAATGATCTTCAACCCGTCGGCCGCCGTCGCCGACGCTGAACCAAAGATCTCCCACCCGATGTGGGCAGCGGCGGTCGGCGCACCGACGCTCGCTGAAAGCGCGTCAGCCCGCGACGTCGAGGGCGCTGCGATCGGCGCGCTGCTCTCGCACCCGAGGGCGAGGGCCATCGCAACCACGCCCGGGAGCCTTGCGTCCCATCTCTTGCATTTCATTTGTGCCTCCTTGCCGACCCGCTTCTGACCGAGGTCGTGTAGGCACGGCGGCGCACGAGTGCGACAGCCGAGCGCCCGGCCGTGGCATTCAGAGACACGTTGATTAGGAACGAGAACGCAGGCCGAAGACGCCGCCCTGACCTCACCCCATATCGCTAACCTACCCATCAGGAGGCGCGTGGTAAGGCGCTCGGAGTCGGGCTTGATCAATCGGGACGGCGGGATTTGAATTCAACGGCCCCCATGGGGGGCCGTTGTTTTATCGGCACTTACGTGCACCAAAGGACCGAATTGGCAACTATCGGCAATTATGGACCGGCAAACGGTACGGCAAACATCTTCAGCGAGTGTGAATGCTCCCGCCCGGATCAACCGACCGTCTGACGCTGACCGGTTGCCGCCGCCTTCTCGATCGCGTCCAGCATCCGATGGCGCATGACCGCGTCGTCGAATGTGGGGCAGAGATGCGTTCCCTCGCGATAGTCGCGCGCGAAGTGCGCGTACGCCTGGGCGACATTGGTACCAGGACCCTGTAGCGGCGACAACCGGTACTGCGGCGGCACGGGCAGGACGTCGAGCGAGGACTGTGCGCCGTTGCCGCCGCGTACGGTCAGCTCGAAGATCTGAGCCTGGCCGCCGTCGGCCGTAACCTGCAGGTCGCCCTCGGTGCCGTTGATCTCCCACAGCAGGTTCGTGCCGCGCGAACGCCCTCCGCGATAGTGAATCGAGAGCGCGGCGCCGCCCTCGAGTAGTCCGGTGACGCCCACCTGATCGTCCGCGTTCATCGGCCTGCTCTCACCCGTACCCGCGATCGTGAATGACTGGCGGCGCATGGTCATCGTGGCCGAGAGCTCGCGGACCTCGCCGAGGCAGTAGCACAGCGCGTCGGCCGCGTGCCCGAGCGCGATCGCGAGCAGTGTCGCGCCATTCTTCCGGTCGTTCAGGTACACGTTGTACGGCGGCACCGCCCCACCCCAGCCCATTCCCGAGCCGATCAGCGTGGTGGAGAGCACCTCGCCGACGTACCCTTGCCGGACCAGGTCGCGCACGTAGAGCACCGGCGGCGCAGCGCGCGCCTGCAGCCCCGCCACAGCGAGGACGCCTTGCCGCTTCGCCAGTGCGGCCAGCTCCTCTGCCTCCTGTAAGCCGTTGCCGAGCGGCCATTCGCAATAGACGGCCTTCCCGGCCTTGAGCGCCGCAGTCGCCAGCTCGAGGTGATGCGGCACCTTCACGGTGATCGCGACGACGTCGACGTCGGCGCTGTTCACGAGGTCGTGGTGGTTATCGAACGCGAGCGGCACACCGAAGCGCCTACCGGCGGCCTCGGCGGATTCGCGCCGGCTGGTGGACAGCGCCGTGATCTCGAAGTCGTCCGGCAGCGACTGCAACGCAGGGATGTGCGCCTCCGCCGCCCAGCCGCGATCCGGATTGGCGCCGATGATGCCGACGCGAATTCGCTTGGTCATGATGCCTTGTTGAACATGTAGCGCGCGATCTTCCAGCCGCCCGGCCCGCGCGTGAAAATGAACAGCTCCCGGTTTTGCTCGGGCCCGCTCGCTCCCGTGGCCACGACGGTGGCCGTGCCCGCCGAGTGGGTCCGCGCGTAGGCGACATCGCCCTGCACCGTCAGCTCGTCGACGGTGAAGTGGATCGCGATCCGGATGTTCGCAAAGACCGCCTCGTAGGCGCCCCGGACCGCTGGCCTGCCAGCCGCCGTCGGGAAGCCCGCGGGCATGAACACGCCGTCCTCGGCGTAGAGCTGTTCGATCCGAGGGGTGTCGCCGGCGTTCAGGGACGTTTCGTAGCTGGCCAACAACGTGCGCAACTCTTGCTCGGCGGGAGACATGACAACCTCCAGAGGGTGCTTCGGCGTGAAGGCCAGGAGCGCGAACGGCAGCAGCAATGCGGAGAAGCGAGAGCGACGTGTCATGGAAGTTCCGATGGTTGGGGTGGTGGTGCGAAGCCGACCAGCAGGTCGCGCAGCGCGGTGAGTCGAGTCCGACCGAGGTGACCAAGGGTCTGCCTCGCGGCGTCGGCGACGTCGCGATCGAGGCGATTCAGCAGGGCTTTCCCCGCGGGAGTGATCCGATTGGTGCTGCGACGGCGATCGTCGGCATCGGTCCCCCGCAAAACGAGTCCTGCGCGAGCCAGACCCGACATCAGGCGCGTCAGATCGGAGTCGCGCGTGACCATCCGTGTGCCGATCTCGGTGCAGGAGAGTCCACCCCGCCCCGCCGCGCGGAGGATGCGCAGGACGTTGTATTGCGACGGCGAGAGCCCGGCGGCGGCGGTCAATGCATTGGATCGCTCGGCGGCCAGCCAGGCTGCCCGGGCCAGAGCGATCAGGACTTCCTCTTCGAGCGAATCGTGAATCGCCATGGCGGCGGCAGGTGTGGGTACTTGCATGGCCCTAATTACTCCTCGCGAGGAGTAATTGTCAAGGGCGGGGGGACAACGCAAATCGGCGAGCCGTTTTGGCTCGCCGTTTGACTCCGAAGTCGGGACGGCGGGATTTGAACCCGCGACCCCCTGAACCCCATGGAGTCGATTTGTCGGGGAGTCACGACAAAGAGTAGCAACTACGCGATGTTCTGGGCATCGGTGTTGTGAGTCGGACCCCGAAGATCGACCGGGAATCGTAGCAGAATCACAACGAAACTCACAACGCGTTTGAGCACGAAAAAAAACACGCAAATCGATCGACCCCCTGAGCAGATCAGGGGGTCGACTTTTTTTCCGACGCTCGCCCCGTGAGCCCTGGAAAGCACTCACAACGACTCACAACGGGCCACAAACGAACGACCCCCTGAACGCAGCGCAGGGGGTCGTGGTGATCCCAAAGAGGAGGACAGGATCGGAGCCACGGGCGCGTGTAGCTATGAACGCTCTACTCGCTGAGATGCACTGTGCACTTTGAAGGCGACATCAGGGCATCCTTGGTTTCTAGAGGTCCATGATCTTCTTGAGGAAGGCCACAGACTGCCCATCATCAACGATCGACTCCGGGGCGACTATGAGATCATTGATTGCCTTGCCTTCAAACTGAGTTACGCCACGAGAGTTTCGCCCGGACCAATGGCGGAGGACGATCGTCGCGCGCAGCAGCTTTTCTTGAAACATGGAAATCAGCAATGTATCTACAAGTTTTCCCGGATCAACGCCAACGAAGTAAAACATGAACACAGACCGATCACGGGCCAAGAACTCAAGCATCTTGTCGAGATTGTATGCCTTCGGATTCGAATTGAGGATCATGATTTTGGTCTTTACATCCGTCTCCGTATCGAATGAATCGAACCGCCTCTGATAGTCGCCCAAGGCATGCTCCGTTTTGAACTGGGGTATGCCTTTGTTGCCGGCCTTCAAAGCGGCGATAAGTTGCTGCCGCAAGGAGTCATCGTCGCCAGCGATGAGATACTCAATGATGCGGCCACGGACATTGACATTTTCGATGAGTGCGGCGAGCAATATTGCGGTTTTGAACTTGTTGACCTGCGCATCCAGTTCCCCTTTGAGCACAGCGTAGTCCTTCGACTCAACGAATCGCCTCGCTCGCTTGGGCGCGTCAAGAACGACAGAGGTGGCTTGATCGCTAAGGTGATACTTCACACCCGAGGGAGAAATGTTGTTCGTTGCTTCCACTAGTCGGGCAAGGTTGCCATCAAAACCGATTTCCGCATGAACATCGAATAGACGAACGATGTTCTCTGGAGCGTTGGCAATCCCTTCGAACTCCCTAACAATATCAGACCCATTGAAGCTTCCTCTGATGTTGTTCTCCCGAAGCTCCTGCGAGCTGTGACTGATCTTCTTCAGGAAAGTCGTGTTGGCAATGAGGCAGTGGTTTGTGGTGGGAGTAACCAGACAAACGATGAACGGGCGATCGTCGTATTTTCGAAGGTTAGACAGAGATAGAACGGTGTTCCCGAAGTTCCGGCTGGCAGAGGAACTGAATCGTACAGCATAGTGGGCGCAATAGTAGACAGAGCGATCCTTCGTCAGTCGCAATGCGTCTGCGACTGTGCGCGCCAGGCGGGCCTTGTCATTTATCCCATCGTGCGCCTTGATAAGTGTTAATAGTTCCTGGAGGGCCTCACTCATTTGACAAGTCGGGTGAATTGCTGCCAGGCGTCTTGAGTGCCTTGCCCGACTTCTGATGATTCACACTGTTTCTTTCCCAAAAAACACCGTCCGAGTATCCTTGGATGGTGGAGTCGGCTTCGGCTTGCTTCAGTCGCTTTGCCGCTAAGCAACAGTATTCGCGATTCAGCTCAATACCACAGAAACGCCTGTGTAGTTTGCTTGCAACAACGGCCGTCGTGCCGCTGCCGAGAAATGGATCAAACACAAAGTCGGCGGGGCGAGAACTTGCGAGCAGGAGTCTTGCTATCAACTTCTCCGGCTTCTGAGTGGGATGGTCTGTGTTTTCTGGCATCGACCAAAAGGGAATGGTAATGTCAGACCACAGGTTCGAAGGATGGGTAAGTCGGAAGTTACCGTTGTGGGTCTCCTCCCAATCTTTAGGCCTTCCATCGTTATGGCGATAAGGGGCAACGACTCGCCTCTTTAGTTTGACCGCCTCAACATCGAAGTGGTAGCTGTCACCGACGGTGCAGAACCATATGTCTTCGGTATTGTTCTTCCAGTTTGCCTTAGCGCCTCGTCCCTTCTCTCGCTCCCAAGTAATCCTGTTTCGGACGTGTAGGTGTCTATCCAGAACCGGAAAGACGAGATTGGATGTCCGCCAGTCGCTGCAGACGTAAACCGATGCCGTTGGGCGTAGAAGGGGGATGAGTAATGACGTGACACCTTCAAACCAAGACGTGTACTCGTCCGCGTCCTTCGAGCGGACAACATGACCGTTGAAATTCTTGGTGAGGTTATAAGGCGGATCGAGAATCAGGAGATCAACGAATCCGAGCGGGAGAAATGGGCAGGCCGCGCGGAAATCCTGGTTGACGATCCGGCCGGTGAGTGATTCCACACTTGCAGCCCCGGATAGACTCAGGAGTCCAGCCGAAAACCGGGCTATCTCTGCGTCTGTGCAGAATAGCGTTCTGTTTCGCGGTGCGCGTGTTTTCATGCTTCGCCTGAGGTCTAACGGGTAACTACGCCGCGAGGTCCTCCCCCAAACTTGACAGCATGAAACATGGGCGCAAGCCGCCTCTTGAGGCCAGTTAGACCAGACGGGCTCGGACCGCCCCGGCGTCGCTCGCCGTGGTCAGCATCGCGTCAGCACACCGCCACTCGGCTACCGCTGCCGCCGCGCGTAGGTTAGGAAATGAATTGGTCTTCAGTGCGCGGCAGCTTCGGCGTTATCCCCTAGGCAGCATCGACCGGCACCTATGAGCCGAGCGGTCGTTTACCTCGATAGCAACCACATCTCGCGGCTCGTACGTGATGACAAAGATCCTGATGTTGAAAGGGTCCTACGGTTTCTCGCCGACGACCGATTCGGACTGGGGTTCTCGCTCATGCATCTGTATGAGCTCTCAGCACCTTCTTTCACGAGCCGTCCAGCCGTCGGAGCTTTTCTCGATGCCGCGCCGCTGATGTGGGCAGTTCACCTTCCGGAGTTGTTCGACCGCGAGATCCACTCAGTATTCCAACGTGCCGCGCTCAAGATATCGGACCCGCCACACATCTTTCACCACGACGCCGTTTCTGCCTGGACCATGCCCGAGGCAGCGGCGATCCCAGTGTCTGAAATGCTCGATGCCTTTTCCAGTAGACCCGACCTACGAGGCAGGATCTCCAAGACTGCGGGGCACGGTGCGATCATGGATCGTCTGAAGACCAACGCGGCGGTCATACGAGATCCCAAGGCCCCGCTTCTTTCTAGGCTCCGCGATATGCGAATAGCGCAGACGCCCGCGGGGCTCAGCCTGCCGGTGCCCTATCCGGCGGAGGAGATTCTCGAACGCGCAGGTGGCGTCCCAGGGTTCCCCGCGTACAACGTTTTCCAGTCGCTGTTCCTGACTCGCCTGAGGGATGGAGGTTTCGTCCCGGGGCCAAACGATATCGTGGACGAATGGCACGCCTGCTACCTTCCGTACACGCAGGCGATCGCTCTCGATCGGCGCACCGTTGGTCGCTGCAGGTCGGCGCGGCTGGCCGATCTGGGGCGAGTCGCGAGCAGTCTCGGTGAGCTCGTACCCATCTTGAACCGGGTTGCCAATGATGCCACCTAACCGCCGTTGCAGCTGCCGGCGCGATCAAGTAGGGTAGACTTGCATTTGTGCGCCAGCTGATTGGCGGAACCACGCGAAGCCTTGGGGTCGGGCGGCGCGCGTCGCGCCCGCACTTGAAGCGCCGTCCGTTATGTGGCCAGTCAGGTACACGGGGGAACCATGAGCATCCATCACGAGAGTCTTGACGCAGCGGTTCGCGAGCTCATGGTTCGTGAGCTTGAACGGGACCAGGGAAACGGCAAGCTCTATGTAAGCCCGAGACTGACTAGCGGCGGAGCACAAGCGTGGCCGCAGATCCTTCGTGAAGCGATGGAGCGCCACGACGATGAATGGCTTGCTTCCACTCTTCGCGAGCGCGGTCTTATCAAAGCCGACGAACAACGGGCCAAGCCGAAGGGGGGATTTACGACGGCTAAAGTGCCGCATACTGCTCCCGACACGCTGGCGGAAGGCGAATTCAACCGATTCTATGCACGAGGGCTTTGCGCCCACGTGCTGGAATCCGGCGGCACAGAAGTCGAGGTATATCGCGGAAAGGCAGTAGACAGTCCGCGTCCTGAGTCAGAAGCAATGATTGGCCGGCGCCTTCCGGCGCAACAGCTCCTCGAGGACCTTCGCAATTCACCCGGCGTTGAACCTGCACTTGGGCTTCCACCCGGCCCGAATTCTGGGCTTACTATCCGTCGGGCCTAGCGGTATCGCAAAGCGCGTCCGCATAACACTGCGCTGCAGCGAACGCGCTGAAGCGCGCCCCGGAGCCCGGAAATCCGACGCATTGTCGATACCCTTCGACATAACAAGTCCTTGAAGGTGACGACCGCGGACGACTAAGGAACACTTGCGTTTGATCGCCAGCGACTGCCGAGGTAGCGACGATGTCACTGTCTCCGATCGCAGGTCCAATAGCCGTGATCGACGTCGAAACGACGGGACTGTTTCCGTTTCGGCACGATCGCGTGGTAGAGGTAGCTGCCGTTGTTGTGCGAGTCGACGGGCACGTCGAGCGCGAGTTTATATCACTGGTGAACCCAGCCCGGGACGTTGGGCCGAGCAGCATCCACGGTTTGACATCAGAAGACCTTCTCTACGCGCCGCGTTTCGAAGAGATCGCGGCACTGATCTTGGATGTCCTGCGCGGGACTGTCGCTATAGCCGCTCACAATGTGCGCTTCGATCGCCACTTCCTGGATAGCGAGTTCTCTCGACTGAACTGCCAGTTCCCAGACTGCTTCAGTCTTTGCACAATGCAGCTCGCAGGAGGCGGGAAACTCGCCGACTGTTGTCGTGACTACGACATCTCACCGAGCGTCGATGCCCATAACGCGCTCGCCGACGCTCGCGCCGCTGCTGGGCTGCTGGCGTGTCTTCTCGGCGATCAGCCTCGTACGGTCCAACAACTCACTGAACTGGCAGCCATACGCTGGCCGACCGTCTCTCGCGCGACGAAGCAACCCGTCACCCGAGACGACGCACACCGTCGTCAGGCGGAACCACCTACGTATTTGCAGCGTCTTCTCGCGCGAATGCCTGGTTCGGCATTGGTAGACGATGACAAGGGTGGCGCCATGGCGTATGGAGCACTACTTGATCGCGTCCTTGAGGATCGTCACGTTGACGCCTCTGAAGCCGACGCCCTCATTGAGACGGCGACACGGTGGGGGCTGGGCGGAGACCAGATCCTTCGTGTCCACCGAGATTATCTGAACCAGTTAGCGGTCGCCGCCGCAGCCGACGACGTCGTGACGGACGCAGAGCGACGAGACCTGAAGGTCGTCATGCGCCTCCTGGGCCAGGATACGCTCGACCTGGACCAGGTGCTCAGCGAAGCGGCCGCGAAGTCGTCCGAGAGTTCCCCCGCTCCGGCTACGGCCCAACCTGCCAAGGAGAACCTGATCGGTAAACGTGTGTGTTTTACGGGAGAGCTTCAGTGCCAGCATGACGGACAGGCGATTTCCCGGGAGACGGCCGAAGCATTGGCGGCCAGAGCCGGACTTGTTGTCGCGGACTCCGTCACGAAGAAGCTCGATTTGCTTGTATTGGCGGACCCACTCACTCAGTCAGGAAAGGCCGCGAAGGCCCGGCAGTACGGCATCCGGATCATGCACGAGGCGGTGTTCTGGAAGGTCATCGGCCTGGATGTCGAATGAGCGAGAGGAACGCAGCCCCCGTGGCGATGTCTATTGCTTGTGCTCGTACTGCTTCTTGATCGCCCGCACCCAATTGTCGAAAGCGTCCAAGTCCGCCAAGAGTTCGTCCGGCTCCGGGACTGTCACGCCAAGTGCCGGAGGCTGATCGTGCTGCAGTCGAGAGGCCTTCGTCATGCCAGCGTCAAAGTCGTCCATCTGCTGTTCGCTCACGCGGTGAAGGTTCTTCAGACGCAGCGTCTGGACTTCTGGTGAGAACCGCCTCAATGCTCGATTGAACAACACTTCTTCTACCGCCCGCTCCCAGCAATCGCGCAAACGCCCATAAAAGTCTCGCAGACCTCTCTCGTACGCCGCCCTGTCGCTGCCTGCCAGCCTCTTGAGCCGCGCCTGCTCTTGACGCAGATCGTTTACGCGCCCCGGAATTGTTTGCCCGCTCCACGGAAATTCTTCAGTTACCAGTCCTGCGCCGCCGGAGTCTCTACGGAAATATCGCGGGTGAAGAGTGACACCGGCATCGTCGGCAGCGCCCTGAAGCATCCATAGGAAGACGAGGTCATGAGTGAACACGAGCACGGGCCGCTTGGCCGCAATCGCGACGATGCGGCGCGCGACGTACTGAATGCGGCCGTGATCCATGGAGGACACTGGATCATCGAACACCAATGTGGAGCCGACCTCTTGGAGGGATACCTCTGCGAAGAATGCAGCAAGTGCGGTGCAGCGATGCTCCCCGTCGCTTAGCACGTCCTCCATAGGCACCGAGGTCGGCAGTTTCGAGTGCAGGGCCAGCCGATGGTAGGCACGCCCTTTGTGACCACCCGATGCGTGAACCGCGAGAGGCAGATGCGTGAGATTCAAAGCCTCCACCTCGTCTAGGAACTCATCGCCGAGGGGCTGGGTGACCGCCTTGCCGAGGAGCTCGGTGTTGTACTTGGTAATCGAGGCTGTGTTGGCAGAACTAATGCACTTGCGAAGGTTCTTCGCGATCTCGTCCCTTTCAATCTGCTTGGCTACCCGCTCCTTGAGTTTTCGAAGCTCGACCCGAGCCTCCATCTCCCTCAATGCGTCCTCTGTTGCCCTGATTGAGCCGGGATCAGCCGCCGCTTCGAAGACTTGAGCCTGACTCAAGGTCCGGGCAATGAGCTCGTTCAGAGGGTCTGACACTAGGTCTTCGTGTGGCCCTACCGATTCCCAGTCCTGGCCGCTCGCGGCTCTCAGCACAGCGTCGCGGCGGTGGGATAGGACATCAACCGACGAACGGAGACTGTCTGCCAAGGCAGCCTCGATCCCGTCGATCTCTTGCAACAGTGTTGCGTCGGCGACCCACGTCGGCTGGATCGCTTCAATGGCCCCCAACGCCGACATGAAGCCTTCTTCTGAGCGGCCGACCTGAGCCCGGGTTTCACTCAGCACGAAGTCCTCGAAACGTTGCATTCGCGTTTGAGCGCTCGGCCCCACCGCCTGCTGACAGAGGACGCACAGAGCACCGGTACCAGAGGGTGGAAACGGGAACTGAGGACGTGCGTGCGTTTCGGCAAACCGGCGCGCTGCCTCCCACAATGCCTTCCAGGTGACGCTGTCCACCCCCTGAATCGGAGCGTCCGAGAAAGCCTTTTCGGAGGCGAGAGTGGCTGCTTCTCGTGCCGACGCTAATGCGCCTTGTGATCCTCGCAACGCCGAAACCGCCTCTTCGTTCAATCCCTGACGCACAGCCATGTAGCGGTCAACGACGCCCTGGAAACGCGCTGCCCGCAACCGAAGCTCACCTGCGCGAGCCGCCGGATCCTCCGTGCGATTGCGTTCGCTTTCGGCGCGTAGGCGGTCGAGTTGCTCGATGTCCGTAGGCTCAAGGGCTGCGAGTTGCTTGATTCGCTCCCGAGCCTGCGGGGCCCGCAGCGCAGCGAGTGCCTCACCCACTTTCGTGGTTGATAGGATAGTCTCAAACCGATCCGTTTCGGCATTCAGACGTCCGAGTTCGCTCTCCAGGCTATCCTTGACGGATTCTACGACTCGCACAAGGCGCGGGAATAGATCCATGCCCCGAGGGAGATAGGCCACCTCGTTGTCTCCCGTCACATAGACAGCCGCGGATCGCGAGTCAAAGACGCTAATGTCGGACAGTTCAGGAGGTCCCTGAGCAGTAGGGGTCCAGTGAACCTCTTTGGATTGATTCCCCAGGTCGTAAAGGAGGTTCGCGGACACGGATTCGGTGGAATCTTTGTACACATTCGGGTGAACGGGATCCCTCGCGCCGCGTGCCCGGCAAAGCTGCTTAATCACCCGCACATAACCCGTCTTACCTGCTCCGTTGTCGCCATACACAACGGTCAGACTATTGGGCGCGATCGACAGTGACTGATCCTCACGCAAAGCGTTGACGTTACGCAACTGATTCACTTGGCGGAGAACGGGCGATTCTTTGATCGCGACGCTACCGCCGTCGTCGATTGATTCGAGCTGCTCTGGTTTCACGAGGATGGCAGCATCACCCATTCCGTGCTCTGCCTTACACAGCAGTACGAGATCGGCGATGTCAGAACCATCCAACCTTGACTTGTCCACCAGTCTTCTTAGAGCGTGCTGTTGCCACAGTGGCCTTTCAGCTGCCCAGGTGGCGATCTCCCTCAGCACTCGCATAGCCACTCCACTTGAAGATATTGGTGAGGCGTTTGTGACGAGCAAGCAAGTGATGGCGGCCGTCCAGGCCGTGCGTGCTACTTGAGCTGGTCGAGTTCAGGCATCGCTGGATAAGGAAGCAGTCTTTGCGATGTGACGGGGAGCTCGGCCCCTGAACCGGATGGTGGAATGCCGGACACCAGCTTTCGGAGCTTGCCGTCGATCGCCGCGATATCCCCGAACACGGCGCGGTAGATCCGATAGCGTTTTCTCCAGTTGCGCTTGTGGAAGTTCAATTCGCTCTTCACTTCCCTGCTCAGCCCTATCATCTCTTCTGCAATGTTTGCGATCTTCGATGAATATTCCGTGCCAGCCAGATACGCGTAGACTGCCTGGACTGCTCTTTGCTTCTGCACCTGAGAAGTCTTGAGCAGCAGCAATCGTATCAGACTTTGACGAGCTGTATGAATCACAGGCTCAAGACCCGCAGGGCTGATAATCAAGACATCGCGTGAGACAAAAAAGAATTGATTCTTCGCTGGCAACGTGTTCGTAATCAGGATGGCATAGTCAGCTTCGCGCTGCCTGCGCGCTTCAGAGGCCTGAAGGATGAACTTGGAGTCGAACTTCTTGCATTTCTTGCACTCATACACAATCACCCCAGCTTTCTTCCCGTCTGAGACGACCGTCTGCACAATGTCTCCGCCCTTTCCGGTGTGCGCGAAACCATCGTGCGGAAAGAGACCGCGAAGGAACCGTAGGAGGTTCTTTTCCTCTAGGAGACCTTCAATCTGGGGGGTCACACCCTTCTCTATCTGTTCCTTTAGGCGCCTGATTTCCTCGTTCTGACGCCTCGACTTGTCAGCGAGCGACGACATCCGCTTCTCGTATGATGCGAGTCGGGACTGCACTCTAGTCAGGACCTGCCGCTGCTTCCGACTCTCCCTCCGCTCTTCACGGATGACCCGTTGAGCTTCTCTTCTTGCCTTTGCTGTCGCGGACACCTCAACTCTTAGCCGCTGTGCCTTTAGAGCTGCGCCAAGACGAAATCGCTCCGCTTTCCGAAAGTCGGCATACTGCCTGCGGAGACTCCGCTTCTGCTCGTTCAATTGCAACGTTTCTGCTTTGAGTCTCTGTGCTTGATCACGCAGATGCTGGACGTGGGCTTGGACGCCCTCGTGCTTCCTCAGCACTCTCTCGTACTTGGCCTTGGGTAGAGTGGTGCCACACAGTGGGCACCGGAGGGTTTCACCTTTCATCGCTGCTGCTCCTCGGTTCCCACCATGGCGGGGCCCCAACGATGGTGCCTCGGTGCTGCCTTGTTTCAATAACCACGCCACTATCCGCCGAGAAGACCCGGCGTATCGGATCCTTTGTTGACGCCCCGCCAATTCGCCGCCCCTCAGGCGAGAACCAGGTGAAGAGCTTAGTTCCTAACAGGCCGAATCCTCGGTCGGCCAGCAATAGCTCCCCTCGATCAAACACATCGATCACGCCTTCCAATCGCTCACCTGCTAGAACGTAGAGGCGGGTGTCCGTCAGGAGGTAGAGAAACGCTCCGGTGTCAGCGATGTGTCTCGGCACAGCGCCGATGTCGTACACACGCACGGGGGTCCCGGACGACGAGACCTCGACAACCTTCCCACTGTAGCTGGCCAAAAAAACTCGATTGTCACGCCATCCAAAATTCGCAGCATAGATCCAGTCTGCCGCAGACTTTGCCGACATGCCCAAGCCGATGGATAGCTGAAGGCGTCCCCCGCCCGGGACGTCGACCAAGTGAGTGCTTAAGATTCTCTGGTAAGTAGCGGTCTCCACTTGGTCTCCGGAGACGCTCGAGAGATCGACTCCCGTGAGAAGTTCCATCGCGGCATTCAGTCGCTGCATGCGCGGCACAGCTTCCCCGTCGCCAGGGTTGCGGTCAGGGTGCCATTGCATCGCGAGCCGTCGATACTGCTGAGTGACCGAATCGGGTGTAACTGGATAAGACAGATTCATGAGACGAAGCGCCTCATCGACGTCGCTGCTCGTACCAGCTCGAGGCGACCGCGGCGAGGCGACGCGAGTCCAGCCCTCCTGAGTTGGCATCCTAAGTCCCCACAGCACCTCACCCTTGAGCGACACACACCACGCTTCGTCTACGACGGTATAGAGATATCGGCCCGCATCCGCTGAGATCGCTACACAGCGGACATGGTTCTTGAGTTCTCGGCCCGGAATGCCAAGCCTGTCCGCGCACGCGAGGTATTCGGGGGTGTACACCAACGATTCGGTGAGAATCGGTTCCACTTGGTGATCGTAAGCATGCAGCACGCCGTCCCGGGACAAGAAAATGATGGCACTCCCATCCGTGTTGACATCAGCGCGATACACATCGCGCACCAAGCCACGCTCCACAGAAACGCGACCTGTCCCGTCCGTAACGCGGAGAACAGCGGGTGCATCAGGGTATCCTTCGCGACGGCCCTTCGGATCGAGCCAGTATGTCCACCTGCTCGTCGGAAACATCTCCTTGAATGCAGGATCTGGTCGCTCTGTTGGCTGGAGCTTCTCCTGTTCGCTAATTCGCCAGGTCGGCCCGTCCACGCTGAAGAGAGGAGCAGGTCCACCTCCCGCCGACGCGCTTGGAGTGCCTTCCGCTTCCTGCCTGCGGCGCTCTTCCCACATTGGTGGCGCCATCGGGAGACGAACATAGGCCAGTGATTGAAGATCGATGATGCGTGGGCTTTCGGCCTTACGTCGTTGTCTGGGCGTGGTCGGTGGGTGCGCCTGCTGGACCGCGTGCCCCTGCCCCGTTGTGGGAGTCTCTCCCAACCTTGGTTCAGTCGGGAGCGAGAGCAGGTAGGTCGATCCGGTCCTGACTCTGCGGAGGCGCCCAGCCTTCTCCAACCATTCTGCGAGTGTGGAAAGGCGCCGTGCGTCCGGGATACCGATGTGCTTCTTTAGGTCGGTCTGTCGCAGGCCAGGGCCGGCTGCAACAGCTCTAAGGATGCCCTCAACTAGATCGGCGTCACGCGCAGCTTGATCAGCGACCGGGATCCAATCTTGAAGCTCAGGGGCACTCTTGAGGGCTTCACGAAGCTCCATGATTCCGATCCGCGCACCGGTGACAGCCATCAGAGTACTTGCCGTGTGAACAGCGTATGATGTTACGATGTCGAACCTTCCGTACTCCTCTTTGCAAGCTTGGACGAACCTGGGCAGGAGGGGATACGTCTCCCGAGCGGCGGCGATCGCGCCTTGGTAATCGCCATCCGCTTTGCACGTTTCGATACGTTCACTGAGGCGGAAGTATTGAGCCACAACGTCCGAGGTGTCTCCCCAAGCTCTCTCCGTCACTCAGGGTCTTGACCCACAAGTTCTTGGAGCAACACGAGTATCTCTTTTCGCTCGCGTTGCGTAATCCGCCGATCTTCGAACACAGCGACAAGCTTCTCGGCGATCTCCTTCCCGAGACCTGTCACTACCATGTCCGGATGATACTTGAGCCAGACTCGTAGTGACTCAGCTTCTTCCTCGTGAACCTTGCCGTCTTGCAGCGTCGCTCGTACCATGGCGAGCATCTCCCGGGCAGCTTTCCGCTCGGCATGCATGCAAAGGGCTCCTTTATTCCAACACCAACTCTAGAACTTTCGTCAGGTCACCTTCTGTACTCGCTTGCTGCCGGGAAGGATGAACAAGTATTCAGCCACCCGACGCCTTCCCGCCGACGTTGCGCTGACACAACTTGGGCGATGCAGTGTGAGGGTACGAGCACCAACGTACAGAGTCCGCAGTGAATGGTGGTGGGCGTTGCTGACCACCACCGTGGCTCCTCGCTTCGCCGCTGCCTTGGCAGCTCGAGCCAGACGCTCCTGATCCGACCAAGAGAAGATGCGCTCGTTGTATCTCAGAAAGCCGTTGTTGTCGTGGGCAACTGAGTACGTTGGATCGCAATAAACCACATCCCCTTTGCCAGCTTTGTTCATACTCTTCTCAAAGTCAGTTACGCGCAGTGTTACACCGCTCTTCAATACAGAAGCAGCTCGCAGGAGCAGTTCCCGCTCCCAAAGGACAGCTGGTGTCCGTTGCCGTCCGCCGTACGGCACGTTGAACTCACCGTCTTGGTTGAGCCGATATATGCCGGCGAAAGCTGTTCTGTTCAGATAGAGAAACCGAATCGCTCGGGACAGGGGTGTTCTCGGTCTGGATTCGCGCGTCTTTCCATATGCATCCTTGCTCACACGTAACCCGCGCATGCGACTAATAATGCTTTCATGATTGTCCCGCACTACTCGGTATGTATTGACAAGTTCTGCATTCACGTCCGTCAGCACAGCGCGTTCCGGAACCAAGGAGAAGAAGACGGCCCCTCCGCCTAGAAACGGCTCGTAATATGTCCCACTCTCTCCCAGCGCCTCACGGATTACGCGGACGATCTTGCGGGCAGCCCAGCGCTTACCGCCGGGCCACCGGAGAAACGGGGTGTAGTTCTCAGGAGCCAAAGAGGCTTCCTGCGAACGCCTTGAGGATGTCCCCTGACGGCCGTTCCGAGATCGAGCTGTACTCATTGACGAGTTTGATTGGGATGAGCGCGTTGTCGTGTGAGTAACTGGTCATGTCCGCGAGGACAGATGCAATCTCCGACAAACCAACGAGATCAACTGGAGTCGGGTCAGTGAGGAAGTCACCTGTCGGAACGTCGAGCGCTACGACATGGTCGCGCCCAAGTCGTACCACGACTTTTGACCCGTACTGGACGCGGTTCCGATATTTCGTTGGATCAAACTGGAGACCGGCTATTTCCTCGACGATGTATCGGACGGAAGGAAGGAAGAAGTCGCCAGGTTCAATAAGGTGCTTCTTAATGTCTTCGATGTGGTCGACCAACTCGCCGTTTTTTTCTAGACCAGCAACATAGACCTTAACGTCTTCGCTCCGGAGCTGTTTGATGAGTTCACGGATGGGCTCGACTAGCCTAGACAGCTGTGCCCTAAGAAGAAGCGGCCCATCCTTCAGAAATAGCGTTTTGGCAAGTACGTCCTGGTTTCCCTTCCAGTATCTGATGAGAAAATGAAAAAGCGTTAGCGTCTCGAGCGCGCTTCGCAGCGACATCGCTGCTTCCTCGCGCGACCAGTCTTCTGGGGCCTCGTGGGCGATCCCGAGATAATCCCCAAGTCTGTGGGGAAAGTGACAAGAGGGACACCCGAAATTGATTGCGTTCTTCGGTAGCCCCATCACCGCGCCACAACTCAAGCAGTTCATGTGTGGCGCGCGAGGATTGGTCTGCAGGTTCATGTCGTAGCCAGGGTTCCAGAGCCGCGACACGAGGTAATTCAGAGTGTCATAGAGACGCGTGTACTCAAGTACAGCGTCCACCGTTCGACGGATCGTTTCCTTTACGGATTCCGATGGAAGTGCAATCCCCGCCAGCGGCAGGACCGCCGGATGATACCACACACTACGGTCGAACATTTTCGCCAAATCACGGGGGTCGATTACTGGATTCTTGCGGAGATACGTGATGTCTTCTCGGCGAATAAGCATCGCACACACTTTGATGAACGCGATGCGCTTATCGCGTCGCACCTCATTCGGAATGACGGCTTGGCCCCCGTCGATTGCAACAATGAATTGAATTGGGGACGTTGCCTCCAGGTCTAGTTTCCCCGTAAGCGCACCAACCGGCTCGTCAGCTTCAGTGTCAATGCGCTCGAACTGCCGAATGAGACGCGTGACTTGCTCGTGTTCCACGAGCTTCACGTGACCAAGCTTCGATGCCCGCTCGAGGGGGAAGCGACCAGATCCGTAACTCATGACCTACTTGCTCGCCCCGGTGTTCGTCGCCGGAGCAAATAGCTTCAACTGCACCGGCAGCGCGTAGCGATGGGACAGTGTGATCATCCGCACGTAGCCCTTGCTACGCGCTCGTTGAACGTCGAGGCCGATATCTCGGAACTCATACCTACGCTCGATCTCTTTGATTTCTCGATCATCGTTGAGATGTGCGATGAAGAAGTTTTCTGTGTTCTTAAGAAGATCGGGACTGAGAGTGGTCATCGACTGAGTTGCATACACCATTCCGATGCGGAACTTCGCACCCTCTTTTGCGAGCTTGTTATAGACGCTTGTGAGATCTTTGTCGTCGGCACGGAAGAGATTGTGTGCCTCTTCGAAGTAAAAGAGCACAGAGTGCTTTGCGAACTCACCCGCGTCTTGCTCGCTGAACTTGCTCATTTGCTTCCCAAGAACAGCCCGCGCAACCATCTCGCTGTAGTACTTCGCGACCACCTGGTCGGCGTTCGCCAGGTCCATCAAGACGGTTTTCCCGCTATCGACATCTGAGACAATCTCGTTCACGACATCCGACCCCTTCGAATCATGATAAATCTTGAATGGAGTTAGTTTCTTAGCACCAGAGACGTTCCTGTCGCCGATCATTTTCAGGAGCGCCCGATGTATCGCCTCAAAGTAGGGTTTGCCACTGCCAGCGCTCACCGGAAAGAGCGTGGTGTCATTGGGGTTGTTGTCGTATAACGTCCAGAGGATCTCGTACAGCCTAGCGGCAACACCGACGTCCTGCGTGTCCTCGACTTCCTGATCGCCCTTACTGTTGGTCTTGCTCTTGGCAAACTGGCTACCACCACCTGCACATAGGGCGGTTTTCAGAGGCGAATGCAATGCCAGCCGCACGTTGATCTTCTCATGAGCAAACCCGGCCTCGTGGAGCAGAGCGAAATACATAGATTGGGCTCGCTCATACCGCGTCTGATCCCCTGCATCTGGCAAGACTACCTTAACGACCTTGGGATCGATCGGCTCCCAACCGAAAAAGGGCGCCATATAGTCCGGGCGACGCTGCTGCCCCGCGTCGAACAAGCTCGCGATCATAGCGTGTCCCAGCTCTACCTGATCAAAAAAGTTCAACCGGAGCACCTTTGGTTCATCCACTCCGGCTTGCTCCTCAAGTTCGGGACGTCGCGGCTTAAGACTGTAGCGGCTGCAACGCTTCTGATGAATCAAGAAAATGCTCGCGCCTGTTTGAGGATCCGGGTACGTGTACTCCCCCGAGAGATCGAACACGATTTGGCCCAGTCTTAGACTCGATCTGAGCATTGTATCCAGAATGACCTTGATGGCGTTCGACTTCCCCATCCGCGTTTTTCCAAACAGGGCGGTGCGATTCGCGACGAAATCGGCCGGTGACACGGAGATCTGCACGTCCTTCTCACGATCTATGGTCTCAGTCTCCGTGTAGCGCAGGCGGCCAATCCTGAGCGGGCTCGCACTCTCCACAAAACTGTTGATTAGTGTCTCGAGGTGCTCCGCAGTGGGTACGTACACCTCATAGAAGTGAGGGGAGAGGAAGGTATCGATGTCATTTCCAAAGGCGATCCGACCTACTTCATCGAAGTAGGTACCAAGGATCGTCGCTTTGAGAGCACCCCACTGAAGTTCGGCATTGGTTAACGGGTCGATCTTGGCTTGAACCTTGTGGATCTGGAAAATTGTACTCTGGATATCTGCCGCTACCGGAGTTGTCGCTGTTTCGCTAACTCGGGCCAACAACAAACAAGGACGCACACTTCCCGGTGCGACACCAGCCGCCGACTCATTCAGTTTGACGATGATAAATGAATTCCTTGGCACCCCACCGCACTTTCTCTTCCAGGCATCGCACGTCACGAGACGAAGCTCGTCATAGCTCAATTCGAGGAGGAATCCAAGGAGCCGCTTGCTGCTCGCGACCTCATAGGTGGCAAGCATGTCCTTTACGACGCCGGTCTGCGTTTCCGGCGCAGAAGCGGTCGATTCGCGGTCGAGACCTGCCTCGACGGGATTCTTGCTTGCCATGAATCGCTCCTCTACAAAGAGTGGCGAGCTGAGAGCTCAGCCGGCTGCCGCGGCTGCCTCCCGACGGCCTAGAATGCGTTCAAAACTGAACTCCGGTTAGGGTGTTCTTGCGGCAGGAAGGGCCGGTTTTGCGGCACCTGCCCTTTCCGCGCTGTCCCGCCTAGTGTCCGAGCGTGTAAACATCCCTTGACTCGCCGCGCGCGGAGGGCCTACACTTCCCGCGGCCAGAAGACATAGCGCGCCAATACAACGTAAGACGCGCCGCAACAAAAGAGCGGGAAGTGTGCCCGCCCTTGGTTGCGGCGCGTTTTGCTTTTGTACCTGGGGAGGACAGAACGATGAGACCGCACCGGACGGATCGACGGAAATGGGGAGGTCGTCGTGACTAGCAGGATTTCACCGGCGTTCTAGCACCGTTCTACCGGGTGTTCTAGCAGCGTTTCTAGCGGATTTGACCAGCAGAATGGAGCGCAAATGAAGACGAAAACCACGAAAACGAAACTACCTCGGCCATTTCGGAACTTCCCCGATGCCATCGACGAGATCCTGTCCGGCTACGGACCGCGCGCACGCATCGTCCAACTGTGGCGCAAGCTGGACGGCAAACGCGACGTCTGGACCTACCTCGGCCGCCTCCAGCCGGAGCAATGCGACATCGAGATGATCGGCCAACGATTCGGTGGAGGCGAGTACCGGGCGAAACTGCTCGGCGACTGGGACGGAAAGCGCCGCCAGGAGGAATACCTGGAGCAGGTGACGTTCCGCCTGGACGACCAGTACTGGCCGATCACGGCCGAGACCCGCGACCGCATCAGGAAGCAGCACGGGATGTAGGATGTCCGACGCGCTGCCGGTTCTCGATCTGCCAGACGGCCTCCCGCCCTGGCTCGCTGCCTTCGTTCTCGAAGCGCAGCGCGAGACCAATACGCTCCGCGAAAACGGCGCCGAGCAGGCGGCCGCGGCTCGCGTCGCCCTTCTAAGGAAGCTGATCACCGCAGTAGCCGCTCAGCTGGACGAGGAAATCGACATCCATGAGGCCGCCCGCGAAAAGGGCGTCTGCGAGGAAACCATCCGGCGCGCCGTCCGCGACGGGCGCATCCCCGACCGCCGCGCCAACCCCAAAGGCCGTCACCACGTCCGTCGCGGCGACTTGAACCGCGTTGCCGACTCCCCTGCACCGCCGTATGATCCCGTTACCGATGCCCAGGGCATCGCCCAACTCCGGAGAAAGCTATGACCCGGAAGTCCAGGCGGTGCTGGTCGAAGTCCATCGGTGAACCAGGCCGGCGTGTGCGCCTCTACGAGGCACGCCCAGGCGGCCCGATCATGCGGTCGGTGTTCGTCAAGGGAACGGGACGGCGTATCTCGGCGTGGTGCAACCTGCGGTGGGATGACGTGGACTTTCAGAACGGCACCATCCGCTGGCGCGCCGAGACAGACAAAACGGGATTCGAGCAGGTCGTCCCGATGACCGACCCTGTGAAGGATGCGTTAGCCGCAACCAGGCGAGCGCAGGGCGCGATCGGAAACACGCCCGTCTTCAGAGCGCCGAAGGACCCGACGAAGGCGTGCAGTCGGCATCTGTTCGACACGTGGCTCCGGAAGGCGTACGAAACCACGGAGCTTCCGCCCGAACGGTGGGTGATGTGGCACTCGATCCGCCGGAAGTGGGCGACCGAACGAAAGGGCTACCCGGTACGTGACGTGATGGAAGCCGGGGGCTGGAAGAATGAAGAGACGTTGCTTCGTTCGTATCAGCAGCCCGATGCCGAGACAGTGAAGCGAGTCGTGTTGCATCCGACGCAGCGGATTGTGAGCTGCTGAGCCGGACTCACAACAAAACTCACAACACGGGGTGCAGTCGCAGAAAAAACCCCACAGCGAAAGTCGCTGCAGGGCTTGATCTTCACTCAGTCGGGACGGCGGGATTTGAACCCGCGACCCCCTGAACCCCATGCGGACCAGGGGGACCACATTAAACGACAACTTGTCGGTTTTTCAATGGCTTCCGAGCGTCGGCGCCGGGTGCCGTTGTCTGAAATGTCGGGGTTTGCCGGGAGAAACGGCACCAAGAACAGCACCCCCCACGTGAGCGGGACTTCCCGAGCCCCGCAACGGTTTCAGGGGCGTCCCGTCACCGGAGAAATTCTCCTACCCCGGTCCGTAGGTACCGCTGCACCTCGCGTCAGCGTCGCCGCGACGCCTGCCCTTGCACCAGTTCTTTACCCGCCCGAGACACACCTTGGCCTGACCGTGGTTTAGAGCTCGGGGCAGTAACGCGAAATGAGCAGGCGCGTGAGTTGTTCACCCCGCAGCGCGAGTCTATCGATGACATCGCGTCGCATAGGGGAGAAGTCGGTCGGGTATCCGAAGGCCTCTTCCCGACGTACGAGGTCAGGTGGCTCATATGGAAGAGCCTTGTCGATCTGGCCGAGGTACGGAAGAACAAACCCTCGCAATCGTCCCTGCGAGGCGTGATCGTGCAGACGAGTGAGCGCCGCGTCGTGATGCTTTCGAAAGACCGTGTCGAAGGACCTGTACATCCGCGATGGCCACCAATAGGGATAAGAGTCTCCTGAGAACTGACCATGGCCCGCGTCGCATGAGACGATATAGTCCGGGCTGAACGTGTTGTACCCCAATGACTCGGGTCGGCCGGGCTCCATACACGAAATACCAAGATTGTCGTAAACGCCGCCGTCAGTGAGCACGACGCGGTGCCTCTCGTCCTTTCCATCTCGAGTCACAAAGTGAAGGACTTCATCGAAAGCCGGTATGAGAGCGGGAAAGGCGGCTGACGCGGCCACTGCGTGGGCGATCCTGACATCATTGTCGGCCAGCCGACCAAAGCGCCACCCGCCAGATTCCCGACTGCCGAACCTGAAGGCGGTCCCGGTGCTGAGCTCGCACGCGCCAAAGACTACGTCTAATTCGTTGCGTCGTGGGTCGCAAAGGGCGCCATCGCCGAGCACTCCAGTTAGAGCTCGCTCAAAGGCGACCACCCGGCTGAAGCGACGCCGAATAGGCGGCTGGAGATTCTGACTCCAGGGTCGCTTCCCGAGGGTACGCGGCCAGAGCAACCTTTCCACGAGGCCCGCCGCGAGCCGAAGGCCCGATGCGCCGGTTGCTGCCACACCGCTCGCTACCATCCAAGGCAGGGACCCTAGAAAGGTCGGTGAGAGAAACTCAAGCGCGATTCTACCCACCAAACCCGTAAGCAGAAGATCGATTACTCGACCTTCGAAGGCCGCGAAATCCTCTCGGCCGTACGCGTACATCGCCGCAATGACTGCCCCACCGGACACGCCCGACAAGACCTGCACACGTCGCAGCGTGCCACGGTCGCTGAGCGCTCGGAGGCAGCCAAGGTGGAACGCGATCGCCCTTGACCCTCCTCCGGACAGTGCCAAGCCGACGTCGCGCCGAGGTGGCTTGGGCATCTGCACTACGGCTCGAAGGCTGACTGGCCGTTGAACGAGTCTTTGGCCGCGGGGAGAGACGAGGTCGCCCTCCCTGAAAACATACGCGCCCACCTGCGCCAACCGCCCTGCGGTGGTGGTGCCAATGATGAGGAGGAGGGGCCTAGGGCTGGAAGGGCGCTCGAGCGTCAGCAGCCTCGCCATGCCGCCTAGGTCTGTTGGACTGGGAACAGGAAGTGAGCCGGGATGCGTATGCCACATTCCCACGTACTGAACGGAGCCGCGGGAGCGGGTCTTCTTCTCTTCGTTTGCTTCCGCCACCCCCTCTGTGCCGCAGACGAAGTAATGAGGACTGGCGTCGCTATCTGGTGGCGGTCCAAGTACCTCGCTCACCCAAATGACCCGGCTGGCGTCGTCGCGCTCGCCAAACAGGATGCCACCCGTTTCGTCATGGAAGCCGCGAATCCGCTGCGATCGTTCGATCCAGCCGACCATGTCCCTCCACGCGCCAGGTGCAACGCGAATCTGATAGCGGCTGTGAGGGTCGTCGAAGACTCGGTCCGGCTCCCATGCAAAGGACTCCCACCTAGACTCTCCGGAAGAAACATCGACATGTGGCTGCACGACGATATGACCAAAGGCCGTGGCCGGTTTGCTCGCCGTAACGTCCGCGGCGGCGAGATTCAGCAGCGTGCCGGCGAGGCCGAAGGCGTCGGCCGCAGAGCCGATGAATGTGCTCTCTGAGCAGCCGGGCTCTGGCTGGAAAACCGCGCGTCGCGAATCCACCGGCCAAAACTCGTTGGCGAATCCTCGCGTGGTGGCAAGGTTGCAGCTCGCCAGCTTTGCCCGTCGCACAACATCGGCGATGCCACCGGAGTGCTTGGCCGAGGACAGGACAACAAGACCGCGATCAGCGTTATGCCCGATCACCAAGGAGACGACCAGAGTGGACCGCGTGGTTTGACGGCGACGCAACTCAAGTTTATCCATCACCGCTCTGGACGCCGAGGCATCTATCACAACATCGGCACCATCTGTCCAGTCGTCGAGCGCAAGCGGTTCGTCGAGCAGATCTCTGGTGGACACTCGGATTTCCAACCCTTCGGGACGAATTGTCTTAAGCCGGGCGGCAAGCACGCCGGCCTTGGAGTATCCGATGTCTTGCTCGCTGTACGGCTGGCGAGTTAAAAGCCCAGGTGCAACTACGCCGTCATCGCGTAGAATGAGTCTGCTCACACCGGCACGCACGAGGCACTCCGCGATTATTCCTCCAAGCGCGCCGCACCCCCAGAGAGAGACACTCTTCCCGCGAAAACATGATGCAGGTGTTGTCTCGTCTCGGCGTGTCACAATTTCGGGGCGATCCTCACGGACTTGGCACCACGAGACATCCACGAGCGCGAACCACTCGAGCATGAGGCGTTCGACGTCCTGCCCGATCTCTCGAAGAGCGTCGTGAGGGCTGAACTTCTCGATGATCATACGGAGGCCGTTGACCATTGCGGGCTCGATCAACCACGCGGAAAGATGCTGGATGCGTTCCTGGCTCCCGCGCACTCCACGCATTGGTGTTCCGATGATGGCAATTAACGGATCGCCTTTGGGTATCTGCTGCGCAGCGATTCCGAACACCAAGAGCAGCCGATCCCGCGCGACGCCTCTTGCTTCGAGTTGGCTCAGAAGTTCGCTAGCCTTCGTCGGGAACTCCCACGGCATCTCTTCAGATAGAAGTACGGCTGCGCCGACGGGAGGAGGCGCGTCCGTCAAGATGGCCGACCATCCCAGGATGTCTACGCGCCGGTCGGAGATGATCCGGAGGTGCGCGAGCCCGATCCAGGCTCCTTGCGAGGGTCTGGGTGCATTCGCGCGCGGGATTACTAAGCGGTCATTCTGAGCGTAAACGGCGGGAGGGTGAAGCGGGGCGCCAACTGGGTCTAATTGGCCGAGTGCTCCCATTCGGAGCCACAGCTCCAGACGTGACACCAGACCGAACATGCCGTCGCTCGGGTCCCACTCTGTCGCGGTCGACTGGTACAAGCACAAACGCCGCTGCCACTGAACATGCGGGAAACCAGCAAAGCGAACGTGCGGGACTCGGACAATTGGCGGTTCAAAGGGGAAACCCGCGGGGACATAGACCCGAAAGCGCTCTCGTGCGCGGAGGGGAATACCCCCCTCCGCTCGCGGCATATCCCGGCATACCACAGAGATTAACGCTGAAGCAAGCTCTCCAGGTGCTGAGGGCTCACGAAACTCAAGAACCTCTAGGACCCCGGGGGCGGCCGCCTCCAGCTCCTGTAGTTGCTCGAACGAAAGGGCTTCACCTTCTGTCAGCGGCATCCGCCGAAGCCCACGCGGTCCTTGGGTGGCTCGGCCCCGCCTCTTCCTCGCTCTACCGCTGCTGCAAGAGCGGTCCTCGCGGCGCTGTCGGCCTGCGAACTGGCAGCGCGGACATAGGCCAGCCCCGTGCTGCCCATTGCGAACACTATCGGCTTTGGATCAGTCTCGCTGAGATGCTCCTGGGTGCACAGGAAGCCGTCGGGGGCGATCTCCTCATAGCGCGCCTTCGCCTTCGCATGCGGCGGGTTGTCGCCCGACTCGTTCGACGCCGGGACCGGCTCGGAGCTGGCAACGATATGACCCGGCGTCCCAGCCTGACTCTCGATCACGTCGAGGATGTCTTGTTTGAGGGTCTCCTCCTCCTCGCCCTCGTCCTGCCAGTACATGACCGACTTCGAGCAGTGGTGGGGGGCGAGCAAGACGTTCCAAACCAAGTCCTCGGCGTCCGAAACGTCGAAGATTCTCTTGACAGTGGGATACGACAGGTCTCCGAGCAGCATCGCGTGGCCGACCTTGCCGTCTCCGATCAACCGAATCTGCAAACCGAGACTGGCCTCGTTACGTTCTCCCGCGGCGTCGTCTTTGAAAGGTGCGTGGACGAATGCACGGAAAAGGGTGCCGCGCTCCACACCATCCAGTTTCGTTACGGGCTGCCCTGGCACTGTGAGAAGTTCTTTCGGGAAGGCCTCAAACTCTTCCTCTTGCAGGAGCTCGTCGTAGCCGACAATGCGGATCCGGTCGCCGGCACCGACCGCGCCGCGTGCTTGAATCGTCTTCTTAACGCGGCGCTCAGCCTCCTTCTTGAACGCAATGGCGTCATCCGACAAATCGCTCTTGTATTCCCTGAACACGCGCGGAGTGAACCAGATCTCACCGATTTGAGCTTCCTTGAGCAAGCGAGGGAAGCCCCGGCAATGGTCTTGGTCTGGGTGTGTGAGTGCGAAAGCCGAGAGGTAGGGCTTCCCGTTCACCTTGGGCAATAGAGCGATCAGTTCATCGATGACCGGCGCGTGCGGATCGTCGTCTTCCTCCGCCGACTCCAAGTGATTGAGGTCAACCTGGAAAGTGACGCCCCCTCCAATGACAACGGTCGTCGAGTCCCCGTTGCCTACGGGCCAAAAGATGAACCCCTGATTCGGACGCTGCGTGCTCATGAGTACCTCGCCATGTTCGAGTGCCTCTGTCTGGGCGTTGATGGACCCTGGAGCTAGCTCGCTAAAGCTACCCGAATAAAAACCGAAACGCCAGGCGCCGCCGTCTCCGCCGCGAAGGGCGCTGGCCGGAAGGTGGCGAAAGCCACCGTCGGAACGGAGTCGTGAGAACCCCGCAACGCATCATTCCCAATCATGGAAACCAGCTCGCTTGAAAGGCCAGTCGCCCGTGCAGCGAACTCGAAGTCCAGGACGATAGGGCCGGGATTGCGTGTTGGCGACATTGCCTGGAGGCTGGAGCCGCATGATCAGAAGCGTCTCCACATGACCGAGCAACTGCGAAGATCGGCGGCGGCCTTCTTGCAACAGGAGGTCGCTCTGCAACACTCGGACCTCGTCGATACCGTACTCGCGCCAGAAGAAGTCAAATAAGGCTTCCTTGTGGTCACCGCGCAGTCGTTGCCTAACTGTCTGGTAGTCTGATTTCCCAATGTACAGGAGCCAATCGCGCTCAGGGTGGAGGTACGCGTACAGGCAGAAGGTGGCCTGCCACGCGGGATCGCGATCCCGCTCGAGCGCGTACCAGGGTAGCTCGACGTGCAGTGTCTCACGCACGGCAGACGCACTCCATCACCGCAACCTCACCCTGTACCCGCCTTCCCCATCGTCCAGCCCCCACTTCCCCACGATCGCGCGCAACTCGCCCTGAAGCAGGTTCTTCACGAGACCTCGGAGCACGGGTCCATTCGCGGATCCTTTGCCCTTTCCTGTAATGACCTGAACGACCGCACCGCTCTTGCGACGCTGCCATGTCTGCAGGAACGTTTGCACGGCCGAAGGTGCCTCCGTAGCGCTGTAGCCGTGGAGGTCCAACTCGGCGTCGACAAGCGCGTCGAGCAGGGGATCGGACGAATCGAACACCGGCTGCCGGTGGCCCTTTCGTCTACTCATTGTCGCCCTCGTCGTTTCACGGAGCTTACCGCTGCAGAGCCTGCACTTCACACGGTGGTGCCATCACGCCCTTCGGCTCATGACAATCAGCTCGCTCCCACCCTGCTCCTTCACCCAGAGCAGGACATCCTCCCAGTACTTGATCTGCCGCACCGCATCGGCCTCGGCTGATGTGCCCGCAACCCGCTGGCGCTGCTCGTGCAGCTCGGCGCAGGTGCGCCTCAGGATGTGGATCAACCCCCGCCGCTCTACGACCAGCGCCTCCATGGGAGGCGACGGCGTCGTACTCCCGAGCAGCGCTGCGATCTCAAGCAGCGCGCGAGGTATCCGATTCACAAGTCGGAAGATGGCAACGGGGTGTGACAATGCCGGATGCCGTTCGCTCCGCTGGGCGCGGCTTCTCACCTCGCCATTGTCACTAGGGGCCCGTATGATTGAGGCGATCACCGAGGGAGGGGTAATGCCGTCTAAGTCACTTTGTTTGCTCGCCGCCTTGACCATGTTTGTCCTGCCCCTTGCGGCCCAGCACCGTGGGGGCGGGTCTCGTGGCGGCGGGCACTCCTCGCACCCTCGAGCGTACTCAGGCAGTCCGCGCTCCCACACTACACCGCACGTCCAGAGTCCACGCTCAGGCCAACGCTCCGCTCGTCCGCGGGGCCAAGTGACCAGGCCTCGGTCGTACTCGTCGCACCCGCGGTCCACTCCGCGCAGCTCGACTGGCAATTCGACTCGAATCCACCGGAGCCAGGCGGCGAAGGACGATTTCATGCGGCAGAGCCCTGCGGTGGTGCCGACGCGCCCAGCAACATGCAATGGCAAACGACCGAGGAAGGGAAGGCAAAGGACAGGGTGGAGCGACGCGGATGCACTAGCTCGGGAAGGCACTGATCGCCGCGAGGCTCTTGAGATCGTCTCCTTCAAACGACTCGCTTCACCGCCTCCCGCAAACTCTCCGGGCCAAGGACTTCACCCTCTGCCCCATACTGTAGGACCTCTCGCGCGAACCACGCCGGATCCGCCACCTGAAACGTCACGAGGTAGCGGCCGTCGACCTGCTCTTTGCCCCCCGGAAACTTCTCCTTCAACCAGCGCGCGATCTTCGGGCTGAAGGCCACGGTCGCAGAAACGGTCTCGTCCGCGCGAAACACTTCACCTGCACGCGTAATGGGCTTGAAGTCAGACCGCGGCGCGAACTCCGTCACGAGGACCTTCGCCTCGAGCAGACGATCAGCCCGGAAATGCCTGAATCCTTCCACCTCTTCACACCAAGCGATCACGTACCACCACGCCAGGCGCTGCACGATCTGGTAGGGGTGGATCACCCGCTGCCCCGGCTCCCCTTTGGAGCCGCAGTAGTTGATCTGAAGCTTTCTGTGTGTTGCCAGGGCCTCGCGTGCAAGGCCGACGACCTCCTCGACGTGGTCGCTCGGCGTCGGGCCGAGGCCAATGGTCGCCGTAGCTCGGGCGACCGCGGGGCTCTTGGCAAGGAGAGCGCCGAGCTTGCCCGCGAGCTTCTGCCCGCCGCGTGCGGTCGCAAGCCCGAGAACTAGCGCCAGCGTCTCGTCACCGGTGAGGCGGAAGGGCCGGCGGAACGGCCCCCGGCTCGCCATCATGAATCCGTCGGCCGTAAAGACCACGTTGAGGCTCGACAACCACGGCCTGTACTCGTCGGTGAGCCGAACCAGGGTTTCGAGATCCTGATGCAAGGTCTTTTCCGAAACACGAAGCTGTTTCGCAGCTGAGCGGTAAGGCACGGGTTTGCCGGTGTCACGCTGTGACATCCACGCGACGAGGTGCACGAGGCGGGCCACCTGGGCCGGTGCGGTTTCGGGCATCTCAACGATAGAGCTGGCGCAGCGCTTCGCGTGCACCGGCAAGCTGCTTCTTGAGGGTGGCTGGTGCCAGCACCTCGGCTTGTGAGCCGAACGGGAGAAGCCACCGAATGAACGGGTCCGCCAACCGAACCGCGAACGCAAACTCAGCGCCGCCGTCTTCTGCAACGGACTTGGTGACCTTCCCCAACCCCTCACCGATCACCCAGCGCGAGTGGGGGAAGCCGATGCGAACTCGTGCTACGAACGCCTTTTCGTTGGACAGCTCCCAGGGGGCACGATTGAGGTAGGGAGCGATCGAAAACGTGCGAGGGACGTCGAACTCCGCGTCCTTGCCAGGTAGGAGCGCCGCATCGCTCATCCGGTCAATGCGAAATACGCGGAGCGCCTTGCGCTCGCGGGAGCGGGCCACGCAGTACCAGTAGCCCCACGTCAGCATGAGACCGTACGGCTCGATCACGCGCGGTTCTTCTTTATCCCGACCAATCGCGTAGTAGCGACACGCTACCGCGCGCTGCTCCTCCAAACCCTGCTTCACAACGGAGAACTGTCTCTCGAATGACGGGGACGTGGGTTCAACTAACCTTCGTTCGTTGGTTAGCCAAGTCAGGTCAGGGAGATCGAACGAGAGCTTGCGTACAACCGACTCTGCTGCTACCCCGAGTGACGTGTCTTCGAGGTGGGCGACACGCTCCGCCGCGCGCCTCAGAATCGGTACCTCGTCCGGCTCTATTCGAACTGACGGGAGGAAGTATGGTTTCGCCCGAGGTACAGCAACGGTTCGGACCTCGAGGTACGGAAGGTAGAAGTCTTTGGCCCTCAGTACGTATCCCTCGACCTCCTGGTCAGTGTGCTCGGCCGTGACCCTCTGGGTCTCAAGGACAACGCCGAGTTCACGCAGCTCGCTCTTGTCGCGCTCGAACTTGCGGCGGGCCGACTCGCGGCGAGTTTCGCTGGCCGAGCCCCAGTCGTCCTTATAGTCGGCGACCTGGCTCAGCAGTTCCTCCCGTGACACCGCGTAGTGCCGGTTGAGCAAGAAAGCAATGAGATTGAGCCAGCGCTCAGTCTTGGTCATTCGTCAAAAGCCTTCAGAGCGAGCTCGCGTAGTCGTCACAGCGAGTCAACGGCGATCACAAGGGACTGGAGCATCCGATTCAGTGCCGACACTATCCGACGGTCTGCGTTTGCTCGCCGAAAGACATGCACGTTCACGCTGCGCGAGCCGAGGTACACGCTGTAGGTCTCCTTGATGACCTCTCGACCGTTCGGGTACGTGAAGCGGTAGCTAGTTAGGAGTCCATAGCGGCCGCCGATCGTCCTGCGAGAAGTGCCATGCCACGACGTGATGCGGAGTCCGTGCCTCTTCGCTACACGTTCTGCCTCGGGCCTAAACACGTTCTCGTCCCCGGCGCGAATATCTGCGTCGCTCATCTGGGCCAACGCGGTCTGGCCAATGCCAGTCGGCATGATGTGAATGGACAGATTCACCTCATTCGAGTCGAAGGCCGGACCTGTCAAGGTGATTAGGTGCCCCTCGTCATCGGCGACCAGCGCTGTAGCGTCGATCCGCTGTTGACCAGCTTGAATCGCCGACGCGACTACCGGCCGGTCCGCAGTCCAGTCGTGGGGGACTTCGAGGCGAATTCCATAGCGAAGGTGGACTTCATGCCACGCCACAGTCTGGGCGCGCGCGGTGTTGGCGCCTGCGCCTACAAGGACCAGCGATAAAGTGACGCTTCTGCTGAACATCTCTTGTCCTTTCATCCAGGCCTCCACATGCGGGCGGCCCCTGGCGCCCCCCCAGCGCATCGTCCGGAAGATGCGCACCGGGGTCAAGCGGGGGTCGCGGACGCGTCAAGGTCTCGCGCGTAATAACGTAGCCGACAAAAGAGATTCAGAAGTTCCAGCTCGGCAACGCTGGTTGGTCGCGTGCGAATGAGAGTCGCTGAGGCCACCACAATGGCGAGGCACTTGGCGCGCGAAATGGCGACGTTCAGCCGGTTGGGGCTGAGCAGGAACGCCGAGCCCCGCGCCGCCTCCTCGAGCGAGGACGCACACATCGACACTATGACGACGCTCGCTTCCTGCCCCTGGAACTTGTCCACTGAGGCGATCCGCAGCTTGTCCCCCAACCGATGTCTGAGACAGCGGACTTGTGCATTGTATGGCGCGACAATAAGCAGGTCCTTCTCGCGATCGAAGCGAGCCCGCTTGCCGTCCACGTCGATCTCTGACCGATCGAGATCCCCTAGAACCTCGGCGATCCGCTCAGCCTCTTCCTCGCTCGACTGCGTGTTACCCTCGTGGCGCAGTTCCTCGAAATGAATTCCTGTCCCACGGCGGAGCCGTAAGGAGTCTGAAGCGAGAGCCACACGCCGTCGGGACGTGTGCTCTTCAGGCTTGAGCCGACCATCGTAGGCGGTATCCGAGATGAACTGGCAGATGTCCGGATGTAGGCGCCAGGTGATTGGGAGGAGCACGCCGCGATCACGCGGCACTGTCGCATGGCCTTCGAGGAGGTAGTGCAGACACGATAGGCCGCTTTGCCCTGGATGCGAGCCCTGCGCCGGTTGGGCGAGCTGCATTTGGTCGCCGATGAGGACAATGTTTCGCGCAGCGAGACCCATCGCGATGGCGTTGGCCAGGGGGACCTGCCCAGCTTCGTCAACGAAGAGGTAGTCGAATCGTTGCTCAAGATCCGGGCGGGCGAACGCCCACGCCGTGCCGCCGACCACAATCCCGGGCCGCTCGACTGCGGCTGCAATGTCCTTCGGTTGCAGGTCACCACCGTCCCCCACCTTGGCAATCGGAACCTGGACCTTCTGCTCTCGTGCTTCGGCGCTCACGGCGCCGAGGAGATTCAGGATGGCCTTGTGGCTGTTTGACGATACTCCGATGCGGGCGCCACCAACCGACAGCGCGACGATCACCGCCGCAGCATTGTACGTCTTGCCCGACCCGGGCGGGCCCTGGATGCAGAGCGTGGTGTGATCGAGTTGCCGCACGAGGCTGACAAGATCCCGGGGCAATTGTGCGCCGTCTGCCAGCAAAGCCTCCCGTGGACCGTCCTCTAGTCGCGGAGGGCGTTTGAACAGGAGGTCGTCGATCGCTTGAACCGACGGCATATCGTTCCGCTGCCAGCGCTCTGCGAAGCGGAAGACTGCATTTCGCAGGGGCTCGCTGGAGACCCACTCATCGGGAATGAGACTGCAACGATCGGGTATCGCCTTCTTCGGCCCGAATGACATCGTCACCAGGCCCTGGTCCATGTCGAACGCGGCGACGGCGTTCCGCACCGGTTCAGCGCCGGTCAGCATGTAGACCTTGTCGCCTTCCTGAACCTTCGTGTCCTGCTCTGGATCGAAGCGGTACTCGACTTCCAGCGATTTCTTGATGCGTACAGGTTCTTTGTCGGTCCGCACTAACCCCGCCAGGCAGTCGGCGTCATTGAACAACTCCTCTTCGCTCGCCCCCAGCCTGTCGAAGTAGCGCCACCACATTGGCTTCTCTTCCCGACGATGGTAGTTGAGCAACCATCCTACCAACTGTGTCACGCGCTTCCGCTCGGCATCCGGCTCCGTCTTTGCTTGAGCAAGGAGGGCGTCCGCGAGCGCATCCTCGGGGCGAGCCTCTTGCGGCTCCTCTGTCGGTGCCTCGAGGGGCAGATAACGGACGCCCGCCTTCGATTGCAGGTCCCGAAGCCAGGATGCCAGCCGCCACGTGGCCTCGCAGTCCTCGCGATTGTAGTCGCGGATGGCGTTGAGTATCGGCGAGTGTTCCCACTCTCCCGGCTCACCGCTGTCCATCCATCGCTGATACTCAACCATCGAGCCGCCGGCGTCGGTCACGCGGGCCCTGCGATCTGGTGAGAAGAGCACTTCGATGTCCTTCAGAGAGTACCCGGAGGTTCCGATCGCGACCGCCGCGCGAGTAAGGCTGAGGAGGTCCACGAACACCTCGCCACGGAGCAGGTCGTCCACTTCGGCCTCGCGCGTGGCGTAACGGCCCATGAGTCGGCGGAGAGCGTTCACTTCGTAGGCGGCGTAATGGTAGATGTGCATCGCCGGATCCGCCTTCCATCGCCTGTGCAACCAATCCACGACGCTCTCGAACGCCGCTGTCTCCTGGGCAGCGTCGTGCGCCCACCAATCGTGGAACGCTGGAGTGCCATCGTGGACAGTGACCGCACCGAAGAGATACTCAAGGCCGTTCTCAGCCAGCGGGAAGCCTTCGAGGTCGAAGTACACATCGCCGTCTGAGGCGGGTGGTAACGCAGCCAATCCGGCACGCTTTTCCTCGTCTGGAGGAAGTACTTCGAACTCGGGGAGGCGCTTGCCGCGGGAGGCAACCTGCAGACGGGCTTGCCGTCGAATGCGATCGAGCACGTCGCCATTGATGCGGGGCACGGCGCCCGACGCTATCAGGTGGGCACAGGTGCGGACTCCTGCGTCGCGCAGGCGCTTGATCTGGCTGATAGTAATGCGAGCGACGAGGCGAAGGTCGTCGCGCTCCACTAGGATGCGGTGGGCCGCATTCGTCCAACCACCGTACCCGGACTCCAATGCCGGATCTGGGATCGCGTTCGGGTCGAATGTTTCTTGAAATCGGTCGAACGCTTCCTTCAGGTAACGATAGAAGGAGAAGGAGCGGTCAGTATCGAATGTTTGCTCCAAGCGGTTGCCGAAGACGAAGCCGAGTTCCCGGGGCCTGACTCCCTGGACGTGCTGAAGAAACTCGGCGTAGGCACTCAGTTGGATGAGAAAGTAGGGCTTGGCAGATCTGGCGAGCTTGGAATCCACAGGCCAATACGCCCAAGCGCCGAGTTGACTGGGTGAATCCGCCCTAACGAGAAAGTCGGGATACCCGTGCCATTCGCCGGCGGTCAGGTGGCCTTGGTAGATGAGCCGGCGGCCACTACGCATAGCAGCGAGCGTTTGCTCGATCGAATGGTCGCCGCTTGGGACCTCCTCGCAGTCGCCAAGGCGGGCCCGAAGCACTGCGAGCACCGCTGCCTCATGCTGCGCACCCTGACGCGTCACCAGCTCCTGCTCGGCATCAGCCTCATCGGGCGCAAACGGGAAGGCGAGGCTCGTGCGCCCCGCCTTCTGTTCCGCCTGTCGTCGCTCCATCCAGGCAGCGAAGTCCCCTTCTAGGAACACGATGAGGTCGGTTGGCGAGTAGAGGTTGGTCCCGTCGGGGTGCACTTTCATGGCCAGCGACGTTCGAACCCACTAGGCGCCGGGTGCACTTGCCACAGTGCGCGCACGTGGATCATCGAAGGTTGCCCAGATCGTGGGCTCCGCCGGCCGCTACTCAGTTTGATGTGATCAATCTCCCATTCTTGCTTGGAATTCACGTTCCTGTGATCGGCGCGTTTGATCAGGCTGCCACGGAGGAATCTGACCCTCGGGTGTGACAGTGTGACCGCTGAGGGCCCGTAATCCAAGGGGCCCCGGTCACATATTCCGCCGCGCAATCGCGATCGTGAAGACCCGCTGGTAGGTGAGGTAAGGAGGCGTTACACGGTGCCGACACCGAGCGGGCACACGTCAGTGGCGGAGCCCACTTTCGGGCTCCCATCCTTCATTTGACCAGGATCGAAGACAGAAAGCAGGAGCGTGCCTTGTGGAAACCTACATAGGGGCTGAGCACGTCACTTACGCGTCTCCCGAGCGAGCATTGTCCCAATTCGCTTAGCGATAGACAAGCCAACATGCTTGTTGGGTGCACACGCAGAGACAAGACGAACTACCTCTGCATAGAAGCGCTTCTTCCTAGCAGGGACAATGGATCCCCTCGTGATTGCGTAATCCGCTGCACCGACGCGTTCCCTCAGGCTCATCAATCGCTTTAGTCGTCGCTGCAGTCGTACGGTAACCGCATCGGGGAAAAGTGCACTCTGTGCGGTTCCGGCCATCTGGTGAAGCCTTTGGTCAACCTCCCGGAGCATCGTTCGCAGGGATCTCCCGTCCGAAAGCCTTAGTCGAAGGACTCTCATCAGCTCCTTGACGCGCTTTTCGTTCTTCTCAAAGCGGAAGAACCTGCTACGGCTCATTGAGCTGGCGCGGCACCGGTGGGCAAGGTCTCGGCACAAGGGGACAAGTTGGTTCACGAGCGCCCCATAGGTCGCGTTGTGCTCGAAGTCGTCTCGTCTTCCGTTTGGCAGGATCCGATGGTCGAGAACGTGGAGTTCACCAACAACCCACGAGTTGAACCGACTCTCAGGGAACGAATTGATGAAGATCTGCTCATCACCCACCTGCATATCACCAACACGAGCTCGGAGGCCGCGGATCGTCGGAGTCGCCTTAATCGCGCCGAGGTAGTTGTGATGCAGAATCCACCCCGCCGCGGCTGGCTGGCCGTCCAACCCGGGGAATTCAAGGAGCTGGCAGGCGACGAAGCGATCACGCTTAGTTGTGGAGACAAGAAAATCGGCTGTATAAGGCCTACAGAGAGGCTTGGCGGCACCATTGAGGTAGATCTGAAACGCCTTACGCGGAAGGTACCGACCGATGTGTCCCTCGATTTCCGCTGCAAAGGGTAAGTCCGGGCTTAATGGGAGCGGGCAAACCTGCGAGAGATACTGGGACACTCCCTCCACATTCAGCAGCCTGTCATTCCAGAGCCGAACCACGCCCTCGAGACGAACCTCGAAGAAGTGGGGATCGACTTGCTTGGCGGCCTTGGTTCGGCGTACCGTCACGATGCTCCGAACGACGTCCTCCAACTCTCGCTTGTCGCCCGACGCCAACTGTTCGCGAAGCTCCCTGCAGTCCCAGTGAATCTCCGTGATCTCGGGATCGTCGATCGCACGCGTGCGGAATATGAGGGCACGAGCGTAGCCGAGCCCCCCCAGGCGGCCGACACCTCTAAATCCACGAAGCCCCTTTCCGCGTTTCTCGCTGGCTCCAAAGGACGCGAGGATTCGTTCTACCTCAGCTCCCGGAACTCCCACCCCATTGTCCCTTACCATGAGCTCTCGAGTGTCCGAATGGACCTCGAGATCGATCCTACCTGCTTCCCCTCCCGCAAGCACGCCTTGAGCCTGCGCGGAGTCGATTGCGTCGGCAGCGTTCTGAACGTATTCCCGCAGGATCGAGAGCGGGTCCAGGTACATGGCGGTGGTCAGAAGCTCGAGGATGTCCTTACCGACGACAACCTGACCCCGAAGGGGCTCCCCCTTCTGCGGCGCGCGCCGAAGCTGCACACTGGGTGCCGCCATCAGACCACCTCCATCACTGCCCCGCGGTCGAGGCTTCCTTCTGGTTCGTCGAACAGTCCCGCGTCTTCCACCAGCTCGTCCTCGGCTACCATTGCATCCTGCCGCTGCTGAGCTGCCCGGAGTTTACTGACCCGGCGCCAGATCTTCATTTCCTGCTCACGGCGAGGATGGATGTAGTGGCGGAGGACGTTGCGCAGACTCGAATCAGAGAGACCACGAATAGCAGCACGGTACTCATGCGGGTTCCGAGTACTGAGGATCTCCAAGAGCGCCTCACGCTGGGAAGGTGAGAGCTGGGCCAGCTCACTCTGGTAGTCCTCGAATTGACCCCGGCCGCCAAGGTTCTCGTACCACTCACGATTGAAGATGAAATGGTGGGGGCGGAGCAGGATCTGTTCATACTCCTCGTACGTGTCGCCGAATGCCCGCTTGAAGAAGTCCGGCGAACCGCTGACTATGCCATGAGTTGCCTGGAGGACGATCTGCATCGACCGTAGGTAGTAGCGATTCCACTTCTCTCCGACAAAGCTGCGATCAGGCAGGTCGGTCGGCTGGTAGCGCATCGGGAACGAAAAGATCCGGATACCGAGCTCCTCATTCAGCGCGACGTTCAGCCTCATCCTCTCAAAGAGATCAGCGGGAGAATCGTGGAAGTTGTACAGCATGTAGTTCGACAGCTCGGTGAGGCCATTGTCGCAAGCGTACCGGATGGCTTGAGTGTAGAGCTTCGCTACACCTAGGTGATCAAACGCGATCCGCAGCGGATGGATGCAGATCGTGCTCAGCTCGCGCAGGAAGAACGGATCCTTGCAAAGAATCCGCGCGTCTACGCCTTGATTAAAATCCACGCGGCGGAGAGCGGAGACCCTGCCGCGGGTGAGTTTTGCACCTGGGGTGAAGCCAAGGTCGCGAATCTCGGCGATGATCTCCTTGAATCGCGCCGATGCGACAACGTTGTTGTCCATCAAGATCAGGTCCTTCTTCGGACCGTAGAGCTCCTCAATGCCCTTCACGACCCCGGTGAGCGACTCAGTGTCCCTTTGCTCTCCTTCAAGCTTTGGGACCCCGCAGAACGAGCATTTCCGGATGCATCCACGCGACGCGTAGGTGAAGTAGGCGTCATGAACGGCGTATCGGTACGGGATCTGAGAGAGAATACCATAGTCCGGTATGTAGTCTTCGATCGGCTTGCTAGAGCGGTCATCCGAATACAGCTCTCCAGCAAAATCGTCTAGTTGAAGAGCCACAGCGGGACTCTTATCAAGGAGCCCCCGGATGAACCTCACCCCGCGCCAACGGGGCTCCTGTAAGAACCTCTCGTGCATCAGAGAGGCGGCGATTCCGCCGACAAACACTCGGTCAGCCGACCCGTTGACAACTTCGAGGGCGAAATCAATGGATCGAGAGATGCGCTTGTACTCGAAGGAGAAGAGCGTGGTGACATAGACCCGGTCCCAGGCCGTGTCGAGGACGGAGTAATCCTCACCCTTGATGAACCGGACGTTGTCGCCCTTCCCACGGGGACCGTGGTACTGCGCGATTTTCATCAGACCCAAGGGGGGGTATTTGTTTCGGTACGACGGCTCGATGAGTAGGATGTTCCTCTTAGCCATTTCCAGCCCCCACGAGATAAGCTCGAGCACGGGTGCGAGCGTTCCTCAGTAAGGTCAGGGCTTCTTTAGCTCCGGACTCTCCACCAAGTCCCCTTAGTGGACCGGTAGTCGACCAGTTGAAGTCGGTGGCGAAGTCACTGAGTAATCCTGCGAAAGTCGTTCGGCTGGGAGGTAGACCAGAATTACGCAGCTCGGCCCAAAGATCCGCGAGGATTCCCATCAGGGCATACACGCCGATTCCCTTGGTTAGAAAGTGGTTGCGAGGCAGAGCCCAGTCCGACGCCAGGACCGTTGAGACCGCGACCCAATACTCCTCGACCAGGCTCGCCACAGCCTGAGGTGTCTCGACTTCCAGGATGCCCGTTGCCGCCAGGAAGCGCTTCACAGCCTTCTGCATTGTTCGAAGGGACGCGCGGCGCTTCAGCCCTGAGGTAACGTTACCGCCCAGGTCGAGGAGCTTGTACCAGGGAGAGTCAGGGGATTCGTTCAGGTGAAGTGCGATGAATAGTTCCGGTTTTTCGCTGGCGAGGTCGTTAGCCAATCGCGATTCGTGGTAGTCAAGAAGGCTGCTGCTGAGTCCCTTCGCCTTGCTGTTAATGATGTTGAAAATCTCCAGCTCCTCCCGTTGATTCAGACCGAGGAAGACCAGAAACGGGAGACTGATATCGAGGTCTCGCAGGTGACCTAGCCGGTGCTGGCAGTCGACTTGCGACAGGATCGGTCCGGCCTCACGCGCAATGAGGAGCTCGACGCGAGCGCCGCGCGCTCGGACAAGCCAGGCACCATCGTCCCTCGGTCGCAGATTGAAGGTGAGCGGGATCGTTGCGCTGCCAGCCTTCTGGATGTATCGACGGAAGTCGAGGCTGTGATCCTCGGAGAAGCGGCGCTGGTAACCTCGGCCAGTCGCTTCGTCTAGGACATCGGCAAGACTGATGCTGGCCAGGAGTGAGGCGGGAGCGAACCCGAGAACGACTCGGCGATGGCCAGAGTATCCTTGCACGCCTAGGAGAACATGATACCGGCCAGTTGAGTGCATTGTGCCGATGCCGAAGTTGCATCAAACTGCTGCACTTTGTCGATTTGGTCAAGCGTCCCGAGCGGTCTGGATCAGTGGGGGCTATGAGGTAGCCTTCTTCACCTTCCTCTCGAAAGACTCAAGCACCTTGCCCAGGCGCCTTACTTCGAACTCCACACGCTTCAAGACTGACGGCGCACACTCTGTCAGTCTTTTCTGGACCTCTGGCTCAGCCAACCACTTCCGAAACCCCTCGAGCTTCTTATAGGGCGCGTGCGTTCCCCCGCGGTCCTCAGCGAGTTCGAACGCCTCTTTGAAGTTGAATTTGCCAGCCACAAACTTATCCAATGCCTTGCCAGATGATGAACAAATCACAGGAAGCATGGCTCGAAGATCCTGCGCCTTCTCTATCTCACCCGACTGAATCTTCCTGACCACCACAGAATCGAGCTTGGGGAACCTGGCGCGGGCCTTGGCGATCCGCCTGGATTTGAGGTACTCGTCGTAGTAGCTCCAGCGGTCTCGCTGATTATCGTTCCTTTCGACCATGAACGAATATGTCTCGATCATCTGGTTGATCCGCTGCTTGCTGAAGCCGAGCTCGGCTGCAAGTCCATCAACGGTGAAACCGTGGTTAGTTACCCGCCGGTACAGGTAGCCTGCCTGCTCATAGGGTGGCCATTGCGCCTTCCCCTTCAAATGATACTGACCTAACAGAACGTCGATGACTACGCTCTCGACAGGCTCAGGGAGAAGGGTCACCTTGACTTTCCCCCACTTGATTGCGTTCTCGCGGCTTAGGCATCTGTAGGCAGCAAGCCTGCTGTTACCTTCTATCACTTCGCGAGTCCCAGAACGAACCGTGAGTGCGTCAATCAGCCCACCGTTCCTGCGGATATCCTGCACCAGCTCCTTCACATGCTCCATATTCTCGAGTTGGGCCTGTATCTCATCCTGCGTCGGCTCGGAGCCATCCGAATGAAGCAACGAATGAATGCGTGGATTCTCCACAAAGAACAGGAGGCCCGCCTGAGGGACCTCTCCCGTGCGCACCCTGAGTCTCTTCGTAGCAATGGTGAGCGTGTCCTCATCGAGGCCCTTGATGTCAAACTTGCCAAAGGAGGTTGCACCCCGTTTCCTACGCATCCGCCACCTCACCGGCTGGAGACCCCAAAATGGCAGCAAGAATCTCACCGAACTGATACGTTGCACGGGTCCGATACTCTTCGCGGGTAATGTCTGCCTGCCCAAGCTGGGCCGCTAGATGTTTCGCAGTTAGGAGTTCGTCGACCCAAACGTCGATCGTATCCTTGAGGAGAAGATTATAGATGTAGACCGTTTTCTCCTGAGAGATCCTATGAATGCGATCTTGGGCTTGGAGGTAGTCGTCTAAGCTGAAGCTTCTATCGAAGAAGACGGCAAAGTTCGCAACCGTCAGAGTAAGCCCTTCCTTCGCGGATCCAGGCGTGGCGACTAGGACGGTGACGCCTGATTCATGTTTGAATTGCTCTAGGTTCGCGTTCCTGTCCTCGATTGTCATCCTGCCATGCACGACGCACGATCCAAAGTCACGCAATTGTCGAGAGAGCCAGATCGCATTGTCCACAAATGAGGTCCAGACGATGGTTTTGCTTCCCTGCATTTTCGCGTCGTACAGGATATTTCTTAGCACCGGCAACTTCCCGGGCTCACCCGCATAAGCATCTGTCACAAGCCTCGGATTCGAGGCGACCTGAACTAGTCTAAGAAGGCGCTTGAGGACCTCATCGACATCATCGAAAGACATTTCACCCTGCTTTTCCACGGCAGCACGCGTCTCTCGTCGATATTGGGCATACAATTCCTCCTGATGGTCTTCCGGGTCAACCATGATGTTCTCCACGATCTTGTCGGGCAGGACGATCCGGGCACTCTTCTTGGTCTCACGTACGCTGAACGGCTGAATTCGCGCGAAGAGGTCCGAAAGGCCGGTCTCGAACCTTGCACGCAGCTGCGGGTCGTGGGCTAGCCAGGGAGAGATGTCGAACTCTTCCTTGAAGGAACGGAAGTCTCGACCCAGACTTCGCCCTCCATCCAGAAAGTAGATTAGAGCCCAGATGTCATACGGCCGGTTGGCAATCGGTGTGCCTGTCAGGATCACCCGTCGGGCAAATCCCAGACGCAGCTGATCGAAACTCCGAAAGAGCCCTGAGGCAGGGTTCTTCAACTTCTGGGCTTCGTCGCAGATCACGGCAACCCGCCTGGTTTTCAAAAAGAGCTTCATACGGGCGAGCTCAGTCTTGCAAACCTCGTAATGAGCGACGTACATCCGCCCGGGACTGTTTAGAGCGACATAGTTGGCCCTTCTATTCTGCGTGAGGACCAGCGGGAATAGGTGGGAATGGTCCTTGATCTCCGCCAGCCAGTTCGCTATGAGGGACCGCTTCGTGATAATCAATACGGAGTCGACCACCTTGCGCTCCAGCCATGAGAGCGTGAGGTCGATCGCGATCTTCGTCTTCCCCAAACCTGGCTCGTGAAACACCGCGGCATACTCAAGGTCTTCGATCGCGCGAAGAGCCTCGATCTGGTAGGGGAACGCGGGCAGCTTGGGCTCATGACTGGGTTCGCTCGTCAGACGCAGACTCATCGCCGACCCAGCCATGTAGCGGGAGTGATGATCTCTGTGGGGACCCTATCGGCCCCGACTTGGTGCTTCAGCGTCCTAAGAAGACTGAAGGCACTTGCATGCGCCGATGCGGGCACCGCAAGCATGAATCGCGGGTCTGGGGAGTACTTCAAAAAATCCAGAAAGGCCCGAACCTGGAAGCGTGAGTGAACCGTGTCGAGGTCCGCGTACGACTTCGCTTCCCCAATGATGGTGAAGGATTGCGGCACCGTGATCGCGAGCACATCTGGAACAAAGCCATTGACAGGACGGGGCTTCTCACCACGACGCGCCGTGGAAGTGTCTGCGAACACGCAGATTCCCGAGTTTCGGGCGTGGCGAACAGCAATGCAGTCGGTTAGCAACTGGACCAACCCAGCATGTAGCTGTGACTCTGGCATTCGTCAGTCTTGGTCCGATGCAAGACCGATCTCTTCCATCAGCCCCTTCAGGCTGTCGAAGGCCTCAGTGATCTCCTGAACGAATGGTGAGCCGGGATCCTGTTTGAACTTGCGGAATTCGCCAAACTCCACCTTCTGGATGGCCTGAGTCAGAGCCCGACAGAGTGGCACGAGCCCTGCCCGTTGCAGAGTCTCGCTTACCTCGGGTAACTCCAGGACTTTCTTCGCGGCATCGATGTCCTGGTCCAGGAAAACCTGCCGTGCTCCAGGGTCCCTCAGCACACGGGGCAATGCCCGAACATCAGCAAGGCGTTCGATCTTCCGGCCGCGAATCCACTGCGCGAAGTGCTTGACAGTGAATCCCGTCTGTTGCAACACCTGCTTAACACCTGCCTTCTGCAGTTCCACGAAACCCGAGAAACGGGTCGTGTCGAATGGCTCTCCAGGCTCAAGGAGCGGACGATAGCTCCCTTCCATGTCGTCATATGCCTCCAAGCTCTCCTGAATTGACCGCTTGTTCCCGCCGCACAGGTCGACGAGGCGTTCAAATGGGTAGTTCGCCACGTTACGCAAGTAGTGGAGGTATTTTGCCTTCGAGTAAGGATCCCACTGGCGCGGACCAACCAGGTGAGCCTGGAGTCGAATTGCGTGAAGCTGTTCGTCGGGAAGGTCGGAATACACAAATGCAGGGATCTTGTCCCAGGAGCCCGGTATTCGTTGCTGCTTGAACTCCTGGTAAATTGCCACCCTGGTGTTTCCTTCAATGGAAACGTACTTGCCCTTGCTCTTCTCCCGGAGGTGAACCGGCTGCGAGATTCCCCCATTCGTATGAATGGACTGCTTCAGCTTGTTGAATGTGACAGCGGTGCCACCCTCTTCATCGAGCCCACCCGAGTTCAGAGCGAGGTAGATCTGTTCGGCCGTGTAAGGCGGTTGGTAGCTGGAGAGTGCATGCGCGATTCGCGGATTCGTGGTATCCAACTCAATCGCGTCTACGGGCACAGGTTCATAACGCGGTGCTTTGCTCATTGCTTTCCCCTCCTGGGGCTTACGCTGGGCCACTGAACCGGGCAACGTGCCACCATTCCGATGACCTTTGGGTGCAGAGCGCATTACGCCAGGAGCCGGGGTTGCCACCAGGCGCTTCCTTTGGGACGCAGAAATGTGAAGCACACCGCCTAGCCAACCCAAGGCATCAGCCCAAGCCGCCTCGCTGCCAAGTTCGTGGATTGTCCACTCGGCGAGGTAACCGTACCTGGCAAAGTAGATCCCTAAACTATCGACTGGAGGCCTCGGCTCGCCACTAATGACAGCGTCAAGCACGTACAAAAGACGATAGCAGACGATCTGAAAAAAGTCGTCTCGTGTCAGCTCAAGCATTTTCGTACTCTTCAAGTCAACCAGGAGCGACCCGACTAGCGCGTCGGCGTCAGCCCCACCAATCGCCGTCGACGCGATTCCGAAGGTCGGGTTTAGGAGACAGGGACCGGTCGTGTGCCAGCGTTCGGGCTCCAAGAGTGCCAGGAGAGCGCCAAGCTCTTGAACTTCTCGTGAACCAACGGGTGTGTTGAGGTACTCAAATCCTCTCCTAGCCCGGAACACTGGATCGAGGCGTGCCAACTCGATGACCGCGCGAAGAAAGGCGTCCGTCGGCTTCCCCGTCTCTACATATTCCGCTGCCAAACGCCTGGCCTCGGCGAGAGTGACCCTCGCACGACTGGCCAACGCTCGGTCCACTTTCTCGATGATTGGCAGCGCTTGGTCCGCCACCCAGTCCTGATTCGCAGTGACGTGTGGATTGATCCGCTGAAGGTAGAATCGAAACAAGTAATCGAATGCAGTCCCGATTTCCCCGGGACGTGCGGCGTTCGACGTTACGAGCAACGGGACGTCCCTCCGGATCGACGGCTTGGCAAATGCCTTGGCCAAGTACTGTCGGGCTTCCACGCTTTCATTCAAGAACGAGGTGACGCTCATTAGCAGCAAGTTGGATCCCCATGCCAGCACGCGATAGGGTGTTTTTGCGGCAGACAGGGGTGGATTTGCGGCGTCGTGCCGAATACGCTGGAGTGACCCCCGTCAGCGCCCCGTCGCAGGCACGCGTGAGGCCGGTGTCACACCCCCTTCACAGCTTCCGGCTAATCCCCTCGTCAAGGTAGATACTCCAGTTGGAGGCCTTATGCCGAACGCCAAAGCTCACGCCGTTATCGGTACAGGTTCAGGTGGACTCGTCGCATTCCTCGGATCGCAGGACCTTGCACCTGAGGCGCGCCTCGCGATGACGCTGGGCGGCGCACTCGGCGGTTACGCCGGCGGTCGCCTGCCTGATGTCCTCGAACCAGCGATCCACGCGTGGCATCGCTCCTTCTTCCACAGCGCGGCCGCGGGCGCCGGGGTGCTCCAGACCACTGTGGTGCCGATCAAGACCTGGGTCACAGAACTCTTGGCCAAGGCGACAGAGATTCGTGCGCTGCGCTTGGAGCTCGGACCTCAGCACCCCGATCACGCCACGCTATGGATGCAGGAGTTCGGCCTGTACTTTCTTAGCGGGCTCGTAATCGGCCTCCCCATCGGGTATCTGTCGCACCTTATCGCAGACGCGGGTACAGAGCGGGGGATTCCGCTCATCGGACGGTAAGGGCGCAATCCGCGCGACCGCGCTCGCGCGGTTGTAGATTGGGCTCCGTGCCGATGGACACCGACCGGTTCGTGGCCGCATTCCGTTATGCCGCCGAGCTGCACCGCAGTCAGGTCCGCAAAGGGACGGACATCCCGTACATCTCGCACTTGATGGCTGTCGCAGCCACAGTACTTGAGCAGGGCGGCGACGAAGACCAGGGCGGTCGCCGCCTTGCTCCACGACGCCATCGAGATCACCCCGACGGCGGGCGCACACGCGACACGATCCGGGAACGCTTCGGCGATCGCGTCGTTACTCTCGTCGAGGCCTGCACCGACGCCGACACCCATCCCAAGCCGCCTTGGCGCGAGCGTAAGGAGCGCTACCTCGAGCACCTCGCCCAGGCACCACCAGAGGCACGCCTGATCGCGCTCGCCGACAAGCTCCATAACGCCCGCGCGATCCTAACTGACCACCGCGCCGTAGGTGAGCGAGTATGGGAGCGGTTTAACGCCCCGAAAGATGCGACCCTGTGGTACTACCGCGCGTTGGCCGACGCTTTCGCACGACTCGAGCCTGGGAGGCTCGCTGCCGAGTTCGAACGAGTGGTTGCGGACCTCGAGGAAGAAGCGCGGCAAACGCAGTCCTAGCTCCTCGAGCACCTCAAGCTCGACCGTTTCGTCGTCTCAAGCCGGAGCGCGGACCTCCGCAAGCCCCCTGAGGCGCTCGTAAGGGATATCCGTATATCCCCGCACTAGCTTGCGCCACCCCAACCACCAGATATCCACACCGACTCCACACACCAGCCGGGCGCCCCGTGCTAACGGCCCCGAAGCGCCCGGCCCTCACGTCATCCTAGCAACCCCTGCTCCGCAAAACTTAGGTACGACTCCTTTCCGACGATCACGTGATCGTCAACGGGTATGTCCAGCAGCCGCCCCGCGTCAACTAGCTGTCTCGTGACCGCCCGGTCATCGGCCGATGGCGTCGGATCGCCGGACGGGTGGTTGTGGCAGAGAATCACCGAGGCCGCCCGTGACACGATCGCGGCGCAGAACACTTCCCGCGGGTGCACCAGCGACGAGTTTAGTATCCCGCGCGTAATCGCCTCCGGCGCGCCACCGATCAGCCGGTGTTGAGCGTCCAGCGCGAGCAGCCAGAACACTTCGACCGGCTCACGCTCGGCATACGGGGCCATCCGCTCGAACACATCGCGCGGCGTGCGTATCGGCACGGAAGCCGCCGGGTAGTTCTCCGGTGCCGGAAACGGTCCCTCGCGCACCAGTCGCAGGGTGCGGAGCCGGCGCGTCCTTCGGCGCGTCGGCGGATTCCCGGCAACTGCCCCCACCTTGACGGTGGGGGCGGCCTCGGGCGTCAGCGACGGGGAGCTCATGGCCCGTCCCTCGTCGCCTGGCTCCCGTAGCCCTGTCGCCAAAACTCCGGTTTGGTCTCGGCGATGAACAGGGTCGCCGTGATGGACGCGAACGCTCCGGCACTCCAACGTACGCCTTGCCGCTCGTACACGTCTCGCACGTGCGTTAGCACGAACTCGGTAACGTCGAGGTAGCAGCGCCGGAGTGCGGACAGTCCGTTACCGTTACCGCCGTTCCCGCTGCTGTCCGTCCGGCTCACGTCGCCGTCGCCGTTGCCCGATGCTCCGACGCCCGCCGTCCGGCCGATGATTGGCACCGCCGCGCGGTGCTGCCCGGGCCAGAGCACGCCATCGCATACCCGATTCCGACACCGGAAGTCAGGGGCTCGCGGGTTCCGCTTGCTGTCTCGGTTGTCCCACATCGGCCCGCCACACTTGGGACAAACCGGATTGCCGGTCACCGCCGGCTCTTGTTCCGACGCAGCCCCGGCCGCGGGCTGACTCACCCGCCGAGTGGTGGAGGTTGGGGTTGTCATCATGCGGCTCTCCCTTCCCGGCCGCCCTCGCGGCCGTACTGCCTGGCCCCGACACCGACCGCGCCCCCGTCTCCCACCGGGTCCAGCGTGCGGAGCTTGTCCCGGTAGGGCGCGATCAGCTGGTCACGGAACCGGTCCAGCATGGCGGGCCCATTGTACCGGCGCCGGAAGTCCGTCGGCGTCAGCGCCAACACCAAGCGCACCGTACGCCCGAAGCTGTGAGGGGACGACGCTTCGAGCCGGTCGGCAATGTCGCCGATGCTCAGCGCGGGGGACTCGCCGAGATGTGCCGCCCACAGCAAGCGCACGTGCGTGACGTAGGTCTTGGGCGACGGCAACCCGGCACGGTAGAAACGACTCATCAGGGTTGACGGGTGAACTCCGAGCGCGGCGGCCAACTGTTTGGCGCTCCGCGTGCGGGGAGCGAATGCCGCGCAGAAGAAACGCGCGCACGGCACCTGTTGGCCCCCAACGTCGGCCAGCACCGCGGTCAACGCGGTTCGCATGAACCCGTCCGCCTGCCTCCGTGGGTCGAGCGTCCGGCGGAAATTCGACCACCCGTCCGGCTTCCGTACGTCGAGGACGACGCGAACGCCAACGCGTCCGAGTTCGAGTGTGGCGGGCACTACCTGGGCCTCGTGGGCCTCCGACACCAGCGCCGCCACTAGGTGGGCCGGGAAGCCGCGGACAAGTGCCGCGACGCTGCCTTGAGTATCCCGGTCGAGCAGGGCCACCGAGAGCAGCGCCGCGTCAGCTCTGCCCCCGGCAAGGTCGGGACCGAGGGCTGTTACCGCATCCCGGTGCACGAAGCGGAGGCATCCGCAGTTCGCGGCTTCTACCTGTTGCCGCTCTCGCGCGGTCAGCCAAGTAGCGAGGGTCAGCGTGTCATTTGTTTGCGTCTGCTCCCGAACACGCGCGGGGGCTGGTGGGGAATGGATCGGTACGTACATCGTCCCTCCGGGGTTGTCCGAAGGGCCTCAAAACACTACTTTGTGCTCGCGGCCCTTCGGGGTTGCACCGAGCCAGTCCGGGACTCTTAGCGGGGTAACGGGCTGGCTCGTTCTATCGCCTGCAATATATTGCTGGCGATATATGCTTGTCAAGGGCTAGCGATATACCTTCGGCGATATACCTTGTGGGCATCCTTGGCACGGGACGGGCAATGGCGCAGACCGAGCTTCAAGCAAAGACCGGCCTTGGTTACTCGACGATCAACGCGCTATACCACGGGAAGACCGATCGGGTGGAGTTTGCGACGCTCGACGTACTGTGCGACGTGCTCGGCTGCGAGATCGGCGACCTACTGGAGCGCGAGTCAAAGCCCAAGCGCGCCAGGTGACACCGCGGCTCGCTCTTTGACGCACGCAACGCGGAAAGCCCGTCTTTAGTCTTTCCTTGCGTGTGACATACTGTCGGCATATATTGTGATATGCCTACAAAACGTCACATCAGCAAACGCCGCCCCAGTGCCCGGGACCGCCTCCTCACCCTGGCTCAGCGACGGGGGATTCTCCGGCCCCGCGATCTCGAGCCGCAGAGGCTGTCGAGGGAGACGCTCCGCCGCCTAACTGCAGCTGGGGAGCTGGAGCGCCGGGGACGGGGGCTCTACGTCGCCGCCGGCGCGGCGCTCAGCGAGCACGAGATGCTCGCCGCTGCCGGCGCCCGCGTCCCGCACGGCGTCGTCTGTCTCCTCTCCGCTCTGCGCTTCCACGAGCTGACCACGCAGAATCCCTCCGAGGTGTGGCTCGCGATCGACCGCAAGGCGCGCGCGCCCGCCGAGCGCGAGCTCCCGCTCAGGATCGTGCGTTTCTCGGGAAAGGCTCGCCTCAAGGGAATCGAAGAGCACGACATCGACGGTGTGAAGGTGCACATCTACAACCCGGCTAAGACGGTGGCCGACTGCTTCAAGTATCGCCGCAAGATCGGCACGGACGTCGCCCTGGAAGCGCTCCGCGACTGCTGGCACTCCAAGCGCTCTACGATGGATGAGCTGTGGCGGTATGCGGCCGTCTGCCGCGTGACGAACGTGATGCGCCCGTATCTCGAGGCCGTCGCAGCCGAGGAAGGCCGGGCGTGACATCACAGCATCGACCGTGACTCGCAAACCGCCGACCGACCTCGCGGCGTCCGTCAGGGAGCGGCTCCGCCAACTTGCCGAAGGGCGGGGGCAGGAGCTGCAGCTCGTGCTCACGCGCTACGGCGTTGAGCGACTCCTATACCGATTGAGCCGCACACCGGCGGCGGAGCGCTTCATCCTCAAAGGCGCAGTGCTCTTCTACATCTGGGAGGGGGAGATCCCCCGGCCCACCCGCGATGTGGACTTCTTGGGGTACGGCGACGCCTCGCCCAAGGCAGTCGCCGCGGTCTTTCGTGAGGTGTGCGGCGCCACCGTCGAACCCGACGGGCTTTCCTTGATCTCTTCCAGCGTGCGTGCCGCACAGATTCGCGACCGGCAGGAGTACGGGGGGGTTCGCGTAAGCCTGACCGCGATGCTCGGCAGGGCGCGGGTTCCGCTCCAGATCGATGTTGGCTTTGGCGATGCCGTGACGCCCCGCGCGGAGGTGACGACGTTTCCGGCTCTGCTCGACTTCCCCGCGCCGCGGGTGCGCGCGTATCCGACCGCAAGCGTGGTCGCGGAGAAATTCCAGGCAATGGTCGCGCTTGGCATCGCAAACACGCGCATGAAGGACTTCTACGATCTCTATCGGCTATCAGAGACGCAGGACTTCGACGGCGAAACCCTGGCCGCCGCCATCCGCGCGACGTTCGATCGCCGCGCCACGGCCATTCCTACTGAGCTGCCGCTCGCACTCGGCGACGCGTTCGCCAGCGACGCTGAGAAGCAGGCGCAGTGGAACGCATTCCTCAGGCGAGGACACCTCGACAACGCGCCCACAAGTCTCGCCGACGCAACCGAGCGACTCGCTGCCTTCCTCCTACCCCCCGCGGGCGCGGCAGCCAGACGAGAGGCGTTCGGGCGCCGATGGGGGAGGGGGGGGGGGAGGGGGGAGGAGGAGGGGGGGATGGGAGCAAGGGGGCTAGAGGCTCAAGGGGGCTACCCGAGGGAACGGGCGCAGACCCGAGTTGCTACGGTGTCGTGCCATCCAGGAGACCCTGGAACTGACTGAAGCCCTTTTCTCCTTGCAGATGTGCTATCTCGCTCTTCGCGCCGAACTAGAGCCTACGAATGATTTCCAAGAATTACTTTTGCCACAACTCCTCCTTATCGTGACCCTTCTTTAACTGGATCACCCCTTGTCGTATTCGTCGTGACGACGCCACCAGGGGCCCGTCTCATTGCGTCCCTTGGGGGCGCGGTCGAGCCATTGCCACATGCCCCAGAGGGCATCCAGTCCGCGGGCATAGGTCGAATAGGTGTGGTAGACGACGCCGTCCTTGAGAGCGAAGGCGCTCATTCCCGGCCTTTCGCGCAGATAGGTTGGCCAGTCAACTCCCGTCCCAAATACGTTCCGGGATTCAACTGCTAGGTAGCGCGGCCCGGACCGGCTGGGTGGCCTCCAAGCGTCCTCGCGTCGGTAGTTGTATTCGATGCCGCCGTCGCGTTGTTGCTCCTCAGGACTGAAGCCGACGCTATAGTCGGAATTGAAGTCGCTTCCGATCGACGACGCCCACGGGAATGTCCATCCCAAGCGTCGCTTATACGCTTCCAGCTTTGAGAGCGGCGCCCGCGATACGGCCCAAAGCATCACGTCATGGTTGGCCAAGTGAATCTGGAAGCCATTGAACCCGTCCGCAATCGCCGAGCACGACGGACAACCCGCCTCGTAGTCGGGTCCGAACATGAAGTGGTAGACAAGCAACTGCGAACGTCCCCGGAAGAGGTCCCCTAGCGAGGCATTCCCCTCGTCGGTCTCGAACTGATATCCTTTATCGACCCGAACCCACGGCAGTTCCTGTCGCATCAGCGCCAGCTCGTCGCCGCGCCGCGAATGTTCTTTCTCCGCCGTTAGCAGCGCGAGCCGCGCCTCGAGCCACTCTTCACGTGTTCCTACCTTATGCTTAATTTCGTTTGCACTCTTCTTCATACCGATATTCTCCGTAGAAATTCGTGTGAGCGCCCAGAGCCCACCGCCCGATGTAACGCCTGCGATCACGATCGCTGCCAAACACAATGGGCACATCGAGAACCTCCCTCATGCGCAGTTTTGTACTTTTCTCCTTAGTCGCTTTCATCTGGTTTCACCGGGGTGATAGCCCTTGCTGGCGGTCGCTATCGGGATTCGCTTCTGGGGCTTTTCCAGGAAGTGTTTAACTATTGGGATCACCCTCTCTTGTTCCGAGGATAATGCGAAGTGACTGGCATCCGGGATCACCGCAAGCTCGGCGTGGGGGATGAGCTTGGCGATGTCAACGGAGTGCTCAAGTCGAACAAAATCGTGATCTCCCTGAATGATGAGAATCGGCGCTTTGATGGAAGCCAATTCTTCCTTCGAAAAGCCATTCCATTGAATGCTGCCAACCTTTTCAAAGATCTTTGGCCAGTAATCGGGATCGGGTGCCACTTTTTTGTAATTGTCCCTCTGAAACTGGATGCTTCTGGCGTCAGCGGTAGGCGGGTGGTCAAAGTGCGTGGTCTCAGGGTTCAAGGTGTTCGGAGGGGGAGTAAAGGTTGCTGAGTACAGCGCCACTCGACCTACAAGCTCGGGATAGCGAATTGCGATCATAGCCGCTGTGTTGCCACCGTAGCTTTCACCAAGGAAGTCGGCCTTGGAGATTCCAAGATATTTCAACAAGCCAACCACGTCTTTGGCGTATTGTTCGATTGAAATCGGATGCTCCGCGATATCCGCCGTGCGACCGTTCCCCTGGAGATCGACCGTAATGACTGAATGGTTTTGAACCAGCGCGGGAAATGACTTCATGCCAGCAAATCCGAACGCAGGAGGAATAAAGACGAGCGGATCGCCAGTTCCCTCAATTTCGTAATACATCTTCAGGCCGTTGACGGGCGCGTATCCGTGGCTTTCCTTCGCGTTGTCGTTGCGTGAATTCATAGTGTTTCCTTTCCCTTGAGTCTTGGTCTTTACTTCCAATAAACTTTCTTGGCAAAACTTGCCTTTGTCATGACCGCTCCACATCGCCCACGCGAAGGACATGGTGCTGGGCCTCCGAGATGGCGACTTCCCCCGTTTCGAGCAGGGATTTGAGGTTGGAGAGGATGCGCGGCCAACCGCCGGACACGGCCGTGATAAGCTTGGATTCCGGCCGGTCGATTTCGTGGGTGATGGTGAGCTTCACCGCGTTGCCCAGGGGCTCGAGCTCGATGGTGCAGCGACTCGGGCCTTCGCCCTTGAGCTCGGGCTTCCACTCGTTCTGCCACCGGATGACCATGCGCCGCGGCGGGTCGATCTCGAGGATCTCGCCTGCGTCAGTCAGGCTTCCCATCGAGTCGACCATTTTCCAGGGCGAGCCCTTCTTCCAGCCGCACTCGACGATCGTGCCGAACCAGTACTTCCGGATGAACTGCGGGTCGGTCAGGGCTTCCCAGAGTTTCTCGGGCGTCGTGCGAATGAAGGTGACGTAGACAAACTGGCTTCGGTTTGCTGCGTTCATGGCGTTCTCCATGTTGCTGGTGTAGGAGTCAGTCCTCGCCGTCTTCTTCCAGCCGGCGTTTCAAATCGCGCAGAGCCTTGAGGCGCGGCCGCTCGAACTTGCGAATCCAGCGGTCGTAGATTTCTTGCAGCGGCACCGGATTGAGGAAGTGCAGCTTCTCGCGCCCACGCCATTGCACCGCTACCAGGTTCGCCGCTTCGAGCACGGCCAGGTGCTGGGTCACTCCCTGCCGAGTCATGTCCAAGTGCTGACAGAGCTCGCTCAACGTTTGGCCGTCGTGGGCGTGCAGACGGTCCATGAGCTTCCGCCGCCCCGGGTCGGCCAGGGCTTTGAACAGCAGGTCCGCGTCGCCCATGGGCGCATTATATGCAAGTAACTACTTGCATGTCAAGGATGGGAAGTTCCGGCTGCCGGGCCGACGAACGCGCACCGGAACGCGGTGTCAGGAGGAGCACCTCCCACTTGATTCCGGGGCGCCACCGTGGGGACAAGGTGACCTGCAGCGGCAGACTATCCCGCAATCTCAGCCTTCCAGTCCGTGCTCACCTAGAACGTTCTCTGTCATCGCGTAGTACAGCAGCATGTGGGAGCCGGCGACGGCACGCCCGTCGGAAACGAAGTGTTCCCGCGTGCAGAGACGCCGGCCTCCGTTCGCAGTACGGAGCGACGATGGCGACGCTTGAACTGATCGCCCGCGAAGCGAACGAGCGGGACAACAATCGCAGTCCAGCGGCGGAGCGCCTGGACCGGCTCGACGAAATGCTGAGTCGGTACCTCGGGCCGACGGTCATCCGCGCAATGGCGGACGACGACGTGACCGAGGTGTACGTGAACCCGCAGGACGGCGCCATCCGGCTCGACACTCGCTCGCGTGGCAAGATTGCCCTCACCAGCGATAGCCCGCGCCTCGAGGCCGAACTCCCGGCCGCGACGTTCGCCGGCAGCCGCCTCCAAGGCTTCGTCCCACCGGTCACCTCCGGCCCCGCGTTCAACATTCGCAAGCCGCCGTCAGTGGTCTACTCCCTCGACGATTATGTGGCCGGCGGTACTCTCACCCGAACGCAGTGCGCGGCTCTCCAGAGCGGCGTCACCGAGCGGTACAACATCCTGATCGCCGGCGGGACGAACACCGGCAAGACGACGCTTGCGAATGCCGTCCTGCGAGAGATCACCGATCGCTTCCCGAGCGAGCGCCTCGTGGTGCTTGAGGACACGGTCGAGCTTCAGTGCGCGGCGCGCGACCATCTCGCGTTGCGGACCAACCGCCACGTCACGCTCGCGGACCTCGTGAAGAGCGCCCTCCGGACAAGCCCCAACCGCATCATCGTCGGAGAGGTCCGCGGGGTCGAGGCGCTCGATCTGCTCGACGCCTGGGCAACGGGACACCCGGGCGGAGTGGCCACGGTGCACGCGGCCTCCGCCGAGGGTGCACTGCTGCGCCTGGACCGCTTGGCGCAGCGGGCCAACGTGCCTCCGCAAACGGCCCTGGTTGCCGAGGCTATCCACCTGGTCGTGGTCATCGAGGGCGGCAACAAGGGGCGCCGGGTCACGGATCTCGTGCGCGTCAACGGCCTCGATACCGATGGTCGCTTCGTTCTGCATCACCTCAACGCTTCAGGAGAATGGATATGAACCCGTCACTGCAGGTTCACACGGCAGGGCTTCTCGGCTCGCGCTGGGTCGCCCTAGGTTCGACCCTGTTTGTCGTCTTGCTCCTCGC
>WNGR01001269.1_pt1 | contig 55197 bp, 54 predicted proteins | sample 5407581 | NCBI WGS metagenome assembly WNGR01 (sample SAMN13153383, study PRJNA577476) | soil metagenome | isolation source: 80 cm soil or saprolite under Garry oak tree replicate 2 | place: USA:California | collected 2016-06-15 | reverse complement strand
ACCGCCGTCGTCCTGCTGATCCTGGCCGCCGTGGCCGGCTTCGACGCGATCACCGGCGGCAACACGCTCATCTGAACGGGTGTACTTTCTGCCCCAGCCACCGGGGTGACAGGCGGGAGGACGGCATGGTCGCGGCGGAACCGTTGCGCGGCGCCGTGCTGGAAGCCGTACTGGAACGCATCACCTATGCCAACGACGAGACCGGCTACACCATCGCCAGGGTGGACACCGGCCGCGGTGCCGACCTGGTCACCGTCGTCGGCGCGCTGCTCGGGGCGCAGCCCGGTGAGAGCCTGCGCATGCGCGGCCGCTGGGGCTCACATCCGCAGTACGGCAAGCAGTTCCAGGTCGACGACTACACCACCGTGCTGCCGGCCACCGTGCAGGGCATCCGGCGATACCTGGGTTCCGGTCTGATCAAGGGCATCGGGCCACGGCTGGCCGACCGGATCGTGGAGCACTTCGGTGTCGACGCGCTGGACGTGATCGAGCAGCAGCCGCAGCGGCTGATCGAGGTGCCCAAGCTCGGCCCGAAACGCACCAAGCTGATCGCGGCCGCGTGGGAGGAACAGAAGGCCATCAAGGAGGTCATGGTCTTCCTGCAAGGGGTCGGCGTTTCCACGTCGCTCGCGGTGCGGATCTACAAGCAGTACGGCGACGGCTCGATCGACGTCGTCCGCACCGAGCCCTACCGGCTGGCCACCGACGTGTGGGGCATCGGCTTCCGCACCGCGGACACCATCGCCAAGTCGGTCGGCATCCCGCACGACAGTCCACAACGGATCAAAGCCGGCCTCCAGTTCACGCTGTCCGAGGCAACCGGCGGCGGCGACTGCTACCTGCCGGAGCAACGACTGATCGCCGATGCCATCAAGATCCTCCAGGTGGACACCGGCGCCGTGATCGACTGCCTCGCCGAACTCGTCGACGAGGAAGGCGTTGTGCGCGAACAGCTTCCCGGCGGCGACGGCGAACCCGTCACCGCGATCTACCTGGTTCCCTTCCACCGCGCCGAAATCGCCCTGGCCAATCAGCTGCGGGCGTTGCTGCGCAGCCCGACCGATCGAATGTCCGCATTCGCCGACGTGGACTGGGATCGGGCGCTGACCTGGCTGCGCGGGCAGACCGGCGCCGACCTGGCGCCCGCGCAGGAGGAAGCCGTGCGGCTGGCGCTGACCAGCAAGGTCGCCGTGCTCACCGGCGGTCCCGGCTGCGGCAAGAGCTTCACCGTCCGGTCCATCGTCACGCTGGCCGCGGCCAAGCGGGCCAAGGTCGTGCTCGCCGCACCGACCGGTCGCGCGGCCAAGCGGCTCACCGAACTCACCGGCCACGACGCTGCCACCGTGCACCGCCTGCTGGAACTGCGACCTGGCGGCGACGCGGCCTACGACAAGGACCGCCCGCTGGATGCCGATCTGGTGGTGGTCGACGAGGCGTCCATGCTGGACCTGTTGCTGGCCAACAGACTCGTCAAGGCGGTCGCGCCCGGCGCGCACCTGCTGCTGGTCGGCGACGTCGACCAGTTGCCGTCGGTCGGTCCCGGCGAGGTGCTGCGCGACCTGCTCGCCGACGGCACGCCGATCCCACGGGTGCGGTTGACGCAGGTGTTCCGCCAGGCCCAGCAGTCCGGCGTGGTGACCAACGCACACCGGATCAACGCCGGCGAATACCCGCAGGTCACGGGCCTGCCGGACTTCTTCCTGTTCGCCGAGGACGACGCGGAGGAGGCAGCGAAGCTGACCGTGGACGTGGTGGCGCGGCGCCTGCCGGCCAAGTTCGGCCTGAACCCGCGCCGCGAGATCCAGGTACTGGCCCCGATGCACCGCGGCCCGGCCGGCGCGGGCGCGTTGAACCAGCTGCTCCAGGAGGCGCTCACCCCGTCCCGCCCCGACCTGCCGGAACGGCGGTTCGGCGGGCGCGTGTTCAAGGTCGGCGACAAGGTCACCCAGATCCGCAACAACTACGACAAGGGCGCGAACGGCGTCTTCAACGGCACGCTCGGCGTGGTGACCGGTTTGGATCCGACCGAGCAGAAGCTCACCGTCCGCACCGACGAGGACGAGGACATCGACTACGAGTTCGGTGAGTTGGACGAGCTGACCCACGCGTACGCCGTGACGATTCACCGCTCACAGGGCAGCGAGTACCCGTGCGTGGTCATCCCGATCACGATGAGCGCCTGGATGATGTTGCAGCGCAACCTGCTCTACACGGCCGTGACCAGGGCGAAGAAACTGGTCGTGCTGGTCGGCTCGAAGAAGGCGATCGGCCAGGCCGTGCGCGCGGTCGGCGCCGGCCGTCGTCACACAGCGCTGGACCACCGCCTGCGGAGCTAGGGTGTGACGATGCCTCGGCCGATGATCGCACCCGTCGTGTGGACCCCGCCCAGCGTGCCGCCGCGCGCCACCGAGCAGGTGAGCAAGCCGCCGATGCCCGATCCGGACCTGATCGCCATCAACTCCGTCGGCCCGGAGGACGTGGTGCTGGACGAGGACGGCAACGTCTTCACTGGCGTGGCCGACGGCCGCATCCTGCGCCTGACACCCGAGGGCGTCGTCACCACCGTCGCCGACACCGGCGGCCGCCCACTGGGTGTGGAACTCGCAGGCGATGGCCGACTGGTGATCTGCGACGCCCACCGCGGCCTGCTCCGCGTGGACCCGGCTCTCGGCACCGTGGAAACGCTGGTCGACACGATCGACGGCACCCGGATGCGGCTGTGCGACAACTCGGCCGTCGGCCCGGACGGCTCGATCTACTTCAGCGACTCGTCCCGCCGTTTCGGCCTGGACCACTGGCAGGCGGACCTGTTGGAACACTCCGGCACCGGCCGCCTGCTGTGCCGGACACCGAACGGGAAGGTCGAGGTACTGGCCGACGGCCTCCAGTTCGCCAACGGCGTGGCACTGTCCACCGACGGTTCGTTCGTAGCGGTCGCGGAAACCGGCGCGTACCGAATCAGCCGGGTCTGGCTGACCGGCCCGAAAGCGGGCCAGCACGACGTGCTGATCGACAACCTGCCCGGCTTCCCCGACAACATCAGCACCGGCACGGACGGTCGCCTGTGGGTCGCCATCGCCAGCCCGCGCAACCCGGTCCTGGACTGGGCACACGCCAGAAGCCCGTTGCTGCGCAAGGCGATCTGGGCCATGCCCCACCAGTGGCAACCCAAACCCAAACGAACCGCGTGGGTTCTCGCGGTCGACGCGACCGGCAAGATCGTGGCGGATCTGCAGAGTGGTGGTGACCGATACCACTTGGTCACCGGCGTCCGCGAACACAACGGCAAGCTCTATTTGGGCAGCTTGGCGGAACAGTCGGTAGCCGTACTGGCCCTACCCCAACCCTGACGCACAAAGAACTGAAACCCCGCGCGCCGCAGATTGGCAGCGCTACCCGACCCAGGCACAGCCGTGGCAACAGCCATCGAACAACCAGCCACCGCAAGCCGATGCCGAATCAACCGCGACTGCGCCCCACGTCCCCGATACGCCGGCAACGTCGAAGCACCACCCAACATCGCGACACCATCGTGGACGGTCATGGCTGCGGCCGCAACCGGCTCCCCGTCAACCAAGAGCAGAAACCGCCGCACCAAACCAGACCGATGCTCCGCCGCGATGAACGCGGCAACGTTCCCCTCAACCTGATACCCAGCCAACAGCACACGAGCAAACAACTCCCCGTCAGCCTCAACCACATCAGGATCACCAGCCCCCGACCCCTCAAGCCGACAAACAGCCAACCCACGCTCCCCAACTACCACGAACCCAGCAGCAGCCAGCAGAGAATCCATTGTGGACGAATCCGAACCGCAGGCAGACCCCCGCCCTACCCTGGGGGCTACGGCCCTTTTCCAATCTACCCTTGTCAAGCCCCCAATGGGTGGCGCAAGAGCAATCTGTGGATAACTCAAGAAACTGTCCACAGGTGACTCAACGAGGACCGGCCGCACACCCTGCCAAACGGAGTCACCCACAAGATCGATGGCCGCCGCCACGGTATCTGCCGAGACCCCGGATACCGTCGACAGAAACGCCAAGGACGGATCGGTAGCCAGCACCGCCAGCAGCCCATCACGCTCCCACACCCGGAACCGACCGGCCACCCCAGCCTCGACCGCCGCCGCACAAGCCAGGGCCGCCCGCCGATGCAGCGCCCGGTCCGCGCTGCCGAACAGATCCATGGTGCCGACAGTAGCCGGCGTGAGGTGGGTGACGCCCGGATGGTGAGTACGCGATCCGCCGGGCACACTGTGCGCACCATGACGACCGAAGCGCCCCAGGAGCTGATCCGCGCCGAGCAACTCGGCCTCCGGACCAAGCGCGGCTGGGTCTACCGAGACATCGATCTCTCCCTCACCGGCGGCTCGGTCACAGCGTTGGCGGGACCGGCCGGCAGCGGGCGCAGCATGTTGTTGCTCACATTGGCCGGCCGCGCAAAGCCGACCACCGGACGGCTGATCGTCGCCGGACAGGAACGGCGGCCCGACATCAGGCAGCTGGTCGCGGTGGCCAGAATCACGGGCGCCGTCGAGCTGGAGCCCGAGATGCACGTGGTCGACCACATCCGCGAGGCCGAACTGCTGGGCCAACGCGACTACCGTTGGGCAGCAGGCATCATCGGGCTCGACGTCGATCCCACTGCGGTCGTCGCCGATCTGGCCACCGACGACGCCGTGTTGCTCGCAGTGGCGCTCGCGTTGGCCGGCAAACCGAAGGCGCTGGTCGTGGACGACGTCGACATCGCCGCCACCCCAACGCAACAGCGGCGGATCTGGACAGCGTTGCGGGCCGCCGGCACCACGGTTATCGCGACGACCGTCGACGGTCGGATCGCCGCCGACGCGGGGGCCGATGTGACACAGGGGAGCGTGAATGCGCGCGTTTAGGCTGGCACGGTTCGAATTCGTGCGGTTCCGTACCCCACTGCAACGGCTCGCGCTGGTCTTCGTCGTGCTCGTTCCCCTGCTCTACGGCGGGCTCTACCTGTGGTCCAATTGGGATCCCTACGGCAAGCTGAATCAGATCCCGGTTGCTGTGGTGAACGACGACAAGGCGGTGACGGTCAACGGGCAGCGGGTCGCGGCCGGTGAGCTGTTCGTGAGTGAGTTGAAGAAGGACCCGATCTTCGACTGGCATTTCACCGACGACGCCGATGCCGCGCAGGGCGTGCACGACACCCGTTACTATTTCACGATCTCCGTGCCGCGTGACTTCTCCGCGAAACTGGCCAGCGGCGCCGCCGGCACACCGCAACGCGCCGGCATGCTGATCACGCTCGACGACGCCAACGGCTACATCGTCGGCAAGATGGCCGAAACCGTGCAGTCCGAACTCCAGAACAAGATCAGCGCGGCCGCCGTCAGCGCCTACTTCGAATCCGTTTTCGGCAACCTGCAACGACTCCACGACGGACTCACCAAGGCGACCAACGGCGCCGACCAACTCAGGGACAACCTGGCCACCGCACGACAAGGCAGCGGCACGCTCGTATCCGGGCTGACCCAGCTCAAGACAGGCGCCGACCAACTCGCGCCGGGCGCCCAGCAGGTGTCCGATGGAGTGAACACGATCGCGAACGTCGTGGTGCCGATCGCCAACGCCATCGCGGCAGCCATCCCGACCGTCACCCAGAACGCGGCAACTGCGGCGAACACGGCCGCCGGCCTGGCGAGTACGGCGGCGCAGGCGACCGGCGCGGTGTCCGGCGGCGCCGATTCGGTGCAGGCCAAGGTGATCCAGCTCGGCCAGGCCCACCCAGAACTGCAGAACGATGCGGCCTACCAGCAACTCGTCACCGCGACCAGCCAGGCCGCGTCGCTGACCGGCCAGGTCAACACAGCCGCCGGCCAACTGAAGACCGCGACCGCCGATGTGGCACGGGCGGCCAACACCCTGGCCCAGGACGCGCCGAAACTACAAGCACAAGCCAAGGGCGCCGCATCACAGATCCAGCAACTGGCCACCGGCGCCAAACAGGTCGCGTCGGGAGCGGCGCAGTTGGACACCGGACTCGGCGCGGCGCTCACCGGTGCCACGCAGCTCGACACCAGCATCGGCCAATTGCATGACGGCGCAACACAACTGGCCAGCGGCCTGTCCGACGTACAGGGCCAACTGCCGGTGCTGTCACCGCAACAGCAGAAGGACAACGCGTCCACGTTGGCGTCGCCGGTCGACGTCGCGGTGACCAACCTGCATCCGGCCAACAACTACGGGCGTGGGCTGACGCCGTTCTTCTTCTCCATCGCGCTGTGGGTGTTCGGCATCACGGGATTCCTCATCCTGCGGGCGTTGTCGCAGCGGGCGCTGGCCAGCCGGGCCGGCAATATGCTGGTGGCGCTGGCCGGCTGGCTGCCGGTGGGCGCGGCCTGCGTGTTCGCGGGGCTGTTGCTGTACGTCGTCGTGGACTGGGGGCTCGGGCTCGATCCGGTTCATCCGTGGCAGCTGGCCGGCCTGATGGCGTTGGCGGCGGCCGCGTTCACCGCCATCGCGCACTTTCTCCGGGTGCTGCTCGGCGGTGTGGCCAGCGCGGTCATGCTGATCCTGTTGTTGTTGCAGCTCACCACGTGTGCCGGCACCTACCCGTACGAGACGCTGCCCGCCGTGTTCCGTGCGCTGCATCCGTTGCTGCCGATGAGTTATCTCGTCGACGGCCTGCGGGTGACCATCACCGGCGGCAACAGCGCCCACCTGCTGCGGGACGTGCTCGTGTTGGCGGCGTTCGGCGTGGTCGCCATGGCGCTCACGGTGTTCGCCGTCGGCAGGCGCCGGGAGTGGCGGATCGCCGACCTCAAACCCGAACTGTCCATTTAGGCGGTGCGTTCGGCGGTGCCCAGCCGGGGGAACTGGGACACCGAGAAGATCACCTCGACCGGCACCTCGAAGTGCGCCGCGATCCGCAGCGCGAGGTGCAGGCTCGGGCTGTACTCGCCGCGCTCCAGGTAGCCGATCGTCTGGTAGTGCACGCCGAGCGCGTCGGCGAGGTCGCGCCGGGAGATGCCGCGCTCCGCACGGAGCATGGCGATCCGGTTGTAGATCACCTCAGCCATGCGGACTCCCCCTGATCAGTGCGCACGGGCGATTGCCTTGGCCCGACGCAACTCCATGTTCGACCCCGATTCCTTACGCGCCATCCGGCGCAGCACCGACGGCGCCAGCGCCAACCCGAGTATTGCCCACGCACCGAGCACACCGAGCGTCGCCAGGTGCCGCCACGACCCGCCGATCTCGACCGCGGCCAGGTGGTCGGGCAGCATCGCCGAACGCATGCCGAGGCCGGTCCAGTAAAGCGGGAACACCTGCGCGATGTCCTGTAACCACACCGGGAAGTGCGTGATCGGGTAGAACGTGCCGGAGATCGCGATCAGGCCGCCCATCGGCAGCGTGATGATGCCGGTCCAACTCGGCTCGCTGAAGATCGAGCCGATCACCGCGCCGATCGGCAGCGAGGCCAGCAGGCCCAGCGCGACCACCCACAGCAGGGTCAGCCACGCCGCCGGTGTGTTCATGGCCACGCCGGGCAGCAGGAACAGCCCCGGCACCAGCGTGAGCACGAATCCGATCATGCTGGCCGCCGAGACCATGGTGATCTTCCCGACCAGGTAGCCCAGCATGCCGTGCGGCACCGCCTTGGCGCGCAACAGGGTGCCGTCCATCCGCTCCTCGGCCAGCTTCAGCCCCAGGGTCAGCACGCCGGTCAGCGCGATTCCGGTACCCAGCACGCTGGGCAGCGAGACCGAGCCGAGCGAGAACGTGGTGCCGGGCACCTTGTGGCCGCGCATGAAGATCATCGCACCGAGGAACAACACCGTCGGCACCAGGTAGTTCATCAGGTCGCTGACCGTGGTCAGGGTCACTCGCAGTTCGATGCGGCTCTGCCGGAACCCGGACCACACCGCGGTCGTCAACTCGTCGCGCCGGATCATCCTGCCACCCCCGTTCGGTTCCGCACGGACTCGCTCTCGCGCACCAGCGCCATATAGGTGTCCTCAAGGGACGCTCGGCGGACCTCGAGGTCGGCGATCTCGGTGCCGTACTGGCCGAACAGCTCACGGACGAACGTGGTCGCGTCGGTCGTGCCGTGCACGAACCGCTGGCCGTCCCTGCTCCAGCGCACCTCGGCCTCGCTGGACATCCGCAGCGCCAACGAATCCGGCGAACCGTTCGCGATCACCCGGCCACCGCCCAGGATCATGATCCGGTCGGCCAGTTTGTCCGCCTCGTCCAGGTCGTGCGTGGTGAGCAGGATCGTGGTCTCGTCGATGTCGGACAGCTGGTGCACCAGGTCGTGGAAGTCTCGGCGGGCCTCCGGGTCGAAACCGGCCGTCGGCTCGTCCAGGAACAGCAGTTCCGGCCGGCCGACGATGCCGATCGCCACGTCCAGCCGTCGCCGCTGGCCGCCGGACAGGCGCCGGATCCGCTTGTGCGCGTGCTCGGTCAGCCCGACGGCGTCGATCAGGTCGTCGGTGCGCCACGGCCGCTGGATCCGGTCGTCGGAGTAGCACGTGTAGTAGGACCCGAGGTAGTCCAGCAGCTCGCGGACCTGCCATTTGCCGTGGTCACGCCAGGACTGGAGCACGATGCCCAGCCGGGACCGCCACCGTTCGTCGCCGTGCGCCGGATCGACGCCCAGCACCGACACGTGCCCGGCGGACCGCATCCGGAAGCCTTCCAGGATCTCGATCGTGGTGGTCTTGCCGGCCCCGTTCGGCCCGAGTAGCGCGATCACCTCGCCCCGGTGTGCGGTGAAGTTCACGCCGGTCAACACATCCGTGCTGCCGTAGCGCATACGCAGGTCATCGACCTCGATCGCGACGTCCCCCCGTGGCACGGCAGCTGTCGGGGCCGGTGCCCCGACCTGTTTCAAGACGGTCATAGACCTGTACCTCCCCGTTGTGGTCCCAGGGCAGAAGATAGCAGGTCTACTACATCTGACAACAGGTCTGCGCGAACAGTGCGCGTAAGAGGACTCCCGTGGTCAGTGAGGTTCGGGTTTCCGCCCGACGCCGGCCACGACCATCGACTCGTTCGGTGTCGCGAACGTGATCACCGGGGCGGTCGGGCCGGTCTCCTCGGGATGCCACAGCGTCGTCCACGTCAGGCCCGGTTCCACCAGCTGGAAGTCACCGAACAGCTCGCGGACCTCGTCGTGGGTGCGCCAGACGACCGGGCTGCTCCTGCTGTCGTACAGCTTCTTGATCTCATCGAGGTTCGCGGCCAGGTCGGCCGGCGTGCCATCGGTGGTGGCGTGCGACATGGCCAGGTACGAACCGGGCGCGACGAGCTGTCGGCAGCGGGCCACCGACGCCGGCCCGACATCCGTGCCGTCCGGTCCGATCTGTTGGCCGTGCAGCACGGCGACCAGCAGGATGGCCACCGGCTCGGTCAGGTCGAGCACTTCGGTTTCCCGGACCCGCTGCCACAGTTCGTCCGGTTCCCGCAGATCGGCATTGATCGCGGCATGCCGATTGGTGTCACCCTTCTGGTCGAGCAGCATCTGTGAATGCGCAACCGCGACCGGCTCGTTGTCGACATAGACGACCTTGGTGTCCTTCGACAGTTCGTCCGCGATCTCGTGCGTGCTGCCCATGGTGGGCACGCCGGACCCGATGTCGATGAACTGGCGGACACCCAGCCGAACCAGATGCCGCACGGCCCGTTGCAGGAAGATCCGATTTGCCTTGGCGATCGGCCGCGCCAACGGGAACTGCGCCAACACCTTCTTGCCGAATTCACGGTCGATCGCCCAGTTGGCGGTACCACCGAGGATGAAGTCGTAGATCCGGGCCACGCTGGGGTGTTCCAGGTCGACGCTGGGGGGGACCGGTTGTTGGTCGGTTACGTTCACAATTGTGCCCTCGCAGACTGCCAATGGGATTGCCGACTCATCGTAGCCAGACAGTTGTCCGGCCGGATCAGTCGCGGTCGAGTTGCCTTGCGAAGTCGATGGCCAGTTTCCGCAGGAAGTCGAGGGTCTGGGCCTTCTCCAGCGCCGGGCCGCGAAGTTGGTCCCATGCCTCGACGAATTTCTTGAACTGTGCCTCGTTCTCGATCTTCTGCCCACCGCCGACGTGCTCGACGAACACACAGTTGGGCGTGCCGTCGGTGAACCGCATGATGGTGAAGTCGTTGGGCACGTAGGGCAGGGCCGCGTCGAACGGCAGGATGTGGATCGACACGTCCGGGTGCGATTCCATCAGTTGGATCAGGTACTGCACCTGGTCCAGCGCGACACCCGGATTCGGCCCGCCGGGCATCCGCCGGAACGCCGCCTCGCCGAGCACGAACCGGTGGCTGGGCGGCGGATTCAGCTCGAAGACCTGCTTGCGGTCGCGTCGGTTGCGTACCAGCTCGGTGACGTTGGTGTTCCCCGCCGCCTTGAACTGGGTCAGCATGTAGTGCTCCGACTGCAGTGCGCCGCTGAAGCGTTCGCCGTGCCAGCCGAAGATCTCCGACGCGGCCTGCTCCAGATTGGTGAAGGTCCGAAACCACGTCGGCACCGCCGCGCGGTAGCCGGACCACTCACCGCGCCGGTCACCGGTCGCCGCGAGCTCCCGCATCAGTTCGGCGGACGCGGCGCCGACGCCGAACGCCTCCAGCATGACCTCGAGGTCGACCTGCTTGACCGAGACGGTGCCGTCCTCGATCTTGTTGACCTTGCCCTGCTTGCAGCCGAGCAACTCGGCGACCTCGACCTGGGTGCGGCCTGCGGCGATCCGAGCCGCCCTGATCTCGTTGCCAAGTCGAATGCGCAGCGAAGTGGCCGTGCCGGGCACCGGCCCTCCCGTCTCACTCACCGATTGCCGTCCGGTGAACGACAGTAGACCATGTTGTGGCCGCTCAGGCGTGGTACTTGTCGGCTGCGTAGTTGTCGCCCACCGTCCCGGCCAGGAATGCCAGCCAGCCGGCCGCGCCGAATACCAGCGCGGGCCTGGCTGCGGGTTTGCTGTCCCGAATGCCGACAATGCCGGTTGTGCCGTCCGCGCCGGCGAGGTTCACCTCGACACAGTTGCCGCCATCCGGTCCGCAGGCCGATCGCCAGGCGTCAACCGGCAATGCGCTCGGGACACCGGCGCGGTTGATTGTCGACGGGGGGTTGGTGGAACGTTGGCCGGTCATCATGTCTCCTCGTTGTGCGGTGCATGATGTCGTGGCGTCGGTCGATGCCGAGATTAATCGTGCTCTAGGATTAATCGCAGCGCAACCGAGGAGGTACCCGGAGTGAGCGTGGCACTCCCGCCGGCCTGCCGGGTGTCCGGCGTCATCGACCACGCCGCGCCGCTCGCGGTGGCCGGCACGGTGCACGGCCGGCAGGTCGAGGCGCTGGTCGCCGACCTGCCCGACGTGCTGGCGTACATCGCTGGGTGGACCGAGCAGGACCCCGACGCCATCGGCTGCTGGGGACTGCGTGCCGATTACTCCGGATCGTTAACACTCCTGTTGCGGCACAAGGCCGGCGCGGTCGCCGAGCGGCAGCGCGCCGTGCACCTGGTGCGACTGGCGCCCGGCGAGCCGCACGGCTCCGGGCTGACCGCGCTGTGCGGGGAGCGGCTGACCGTCCTCGGTGTGGACGCGTTGTCGGTCGGCGCGGGCATGCCGTGCGACCGCTGCGTCGCGGGGAGCCTGCTCGCCGATCGGTCGGCGTCCGGTCGGGTTGTCACTGCCCGCGTCGGCCCGCTGGCCGTGCACTCCGCCGTAGTGGATATCTGACGTTCTTGATCGGCAGATCGGGTGGCATTTCCTATCGCCCGAACGGTGTCATATCACGCAATGTGCAGCGAATGACGGCGACCATCAGGCGAACGGGTGAAATCTGACTCGACAACCCGTTGGATGAATGTACTCAGTGACCACGGCGGCCCGGCGAATGCCTCATTGACGAGGGACTTTGCTGCTCGACGCGAGAACGTGACCGCCCATCGCCCACGATCGGCGGACCTGGCGTGATGAGTGTCTGTTCGGGCAAACTGGCTCCCGGCAATACAAGGGGGACTCCCCGGCAGGTGTGCATTCCGCTACACCACCGGGAAGCTCCCGAGCCCCGCTCTCCTGTTCGCGCAGGAGGCCGGATGTTTGCTGCTACTCATGTGTAGGCGTCAGAGATGAGTATCAACGTGACGAGTGTAGAACCTGCTCAGCGGATTAATCCAGGTCGGATTGGATCACCCGACCGGTTTGATCAAATATCGGCTGCTCAACGGCGTGGTCCGGTTCGCCGGCTCACCCGATTGGATGCTGATTATTACGCGGCACTCCAGCGCAGGCCCACCCGTGGTGGGTCGCCTGCCCGGCACGCGCTGTCGTCCGGCTCGCGGTCGGACCGGGCCTGGCTGCGGGTGGTCGAGCGCGCGGTCGGCGGCTGGGCGCCGACGCTGCGCCAGTCCGTTGCGCTGGTGGCACTGTTCCTGGCTGCGGCCGTCACCGTGATGATCACGCTCGGCCTGGTCGGCGCGCTGCTGGTGACCGGTCTCAGCATCCTGCTCACGTGGTTGCAGCGAACGGGCCGTACTCCGCGCGACTGAACCGTCCTCACTCGTTCGAGTGAACCTCGCGACACAGCGCGCGAATCGTCTCGTCGTGGTCCGGATATTCGGCGGCCAGTTGGTCCGCCGAGCCGAACTCGACGACGTCATCGGTGTACGGCGGCACCACCACGGTACCCACCAGGGTCCAGGCGCCCAGGGGCTCCGACGCCTGCCAGACGCCGGCCGGCACGACGACCTGAGGCCGCTGGCCTGCGGCGAGATCGGTGCCCAACACCGGGCGTCGCACCTGGCCGTCCGGGTACAGCAGCAGCATGCGCAGCGGCGCGCCCGCGTGGTAGGCGTAGATCTCCAGGTGCGCCAACCGATGCAGCGCGGAGAACTCGGGCGCGGCCAGCAGGTAGTAGATCGCGGTGCACTGCTCGTCGCGCCAGGTCTGCGCCCACCGGCCGCCCTCGACGGGCAGCGGCCGCAGCCCGAGCGCCGCGACGATCGGATCCGTCACGGGTTGCTCGGCACGGTCGTCCGGCCGTCCACGTGCGGTTCGCCGTAGATCGCCAGCGCGCCCTTGCCTCGGCGTTTGGCCGCGTACATCGCCTCGTCGGCCCGGTGGAGCAGCTCATCCGGGGTGAGGTCGGGGTCGAACGCGGACAGGCTGACGGTGCCGATGCTGGCGCTGATGCACAGGTCCCGGCCGCGCACCACCTGCGGTGCGCCCAGCGTGTCGAGGAGTTGCTGGCTGATCCGCCGCGCGCCCACCGCCCCGGTTTCGCCGTCGCTGCCGTCGCTGTCCAGCAGCACGCTGAACTCGTCGCCACCGAGCCGGGCCACCAGATCGCCGTCGCGCACGTTGTCCAGCAGCCGTTCGGCCACCGTGCGCAGCACGGCGTCCCCGGCGGCGTGGCCGAAACTGTCGTTGACCGTCTTGAAACCGTCGATGTCCACGAACAACAGCATCAACGGCCGGTGGCCACGATCGCGCACGGCGACCGCATCGGTGAGCCGGGCGAGGAACAACGCGCGGTTGGCCAGTCCGGTCAGCGGGTCGTGGAATGCCTGGTGTGCCAGCTGTCGCTGGCTTTCCGTGACCTGTCGAAGCAGGCGGGTGTTGTCCATGAGGGTGACCAGCTGACGCAGGATCACCAGCCCGACAACGACCAGCCCGACGTCGACCTCGAGTGGCGCCAACGGCTGCCCGGTGGCCGTGCTGAACACCACGAACAGGCAGGCGACCGCGAGCGGCAGATAAGGAACCACCAATGTGAGATAGTCGCCCACCCACAGCCGCCCACGCCGCTCCCGCGTCACCATATGAAACGGCGCGAGCGCCGCCAGCCCGAAGAACACCGGACAGGCGATGAACCCGATATCCGCGGCTGCGGGAATGCGGCTGGCACCGGCGCCGACGAGATAGGCGAACACCCATCCCGAACTCGACTGCGCCACGGATGCCAGCATGAGCAGCAACACCGGCAGTTGCCGGACGAGTTGGTGCGTGCGAGCAAGAACCGCGATCACGGTCAGCAGCACCAGATAGGCGACCGGATGCACGGCCGCGGCCGCGATGCCGAATCCGGTCCTCGGCCACGCCCCGAGCGGCGACTGCAACGCGGACACCAGCACGAGCACGAACAACGAGCCACAAATGATCAGCGCATCCAACGCGAGCAGCAACCGCCCACGCCGGTTCGACTGTTGCGCCCTCGGTTCGTTGTGGAAGAAATTGAGAATACCGAACAGCCCCAACACCGGAGCCATGATGAAGCCGACCGGCGCGAGTACCATCATCGGCAATGCGACCCCGAGGATCAACTGTCCCCAGAGCCACGCAACCAGGCCGACGATGAGACTGCTCATCGCGGCGGCCATCCACAACCGCCACCGTCGCTCGGCTCCCTCGGCCCGCCGCGCGGTCCACAGAAACGCGGCCAGCGCCCCGAAACTGGCGACAAGCTGAAACAACTTGTCAATAGTCACCGCAAAAGACCAGTCGGATGCACTAACCGCGACGGTCACCAGCGCGGCAAGCAGCAGTAGACCGGCAACACCGGCCACGGCGCCAAACTGTCGAGTCGACATGCTCCACATAAAATGACCGGCAGACCCATCAGGACGACGAAAGTGTAACCGCACAGCCACATCCTGTCGACAAACCGCCGACAGTGCCAAACCGCGAGTTCATCCGCCTTGCATGACCGGTCCGGTGGGCGCGTATCTTCTGGATTCGTTTCAGTAGGTTGGACGGATCGGCGGTTTGTCAAGCCGCTGTCCACAGGTCCGCGGGTTGTCCACAGGGGATCCGGCGAACCCCCGGTTTGGGCTTGACAAACGGTACGTTGGAAATGGGACGCCCCCCGCGGAGTGGTGGGGGCTGCCTCCGGGGCGGGGTGGTGGGGGGCTGCCTCCGGGGGCGTAGTTGTGTTTGACCTGGTCAGTGCCTGGATGGTGGCTGGATGGTGGCTGAGTGAGATGCGTGGCGTGCTGAGCGAGGTGCGATGTCAGCCCGCTTCGTTGTGTCGGAACCGATTCCGTGTCCGGTCGCCTCGCCGCCGACGTGAGGTTGTCGGTTGAAACGGTTCCAGAAACTGCGGAAGCGACTCTGTCGGCGATGGTGGGGGATGCAGCCAGGTCCGCGACAGCGTAGCTTGATCATTGTCATCCAGGTCGGATCGGGGGACTGAGCATGTCTGAGCAGCAGACACTCCGGGTCGAGGCCAACGGCATCAACGTGATCGCCGACGCCGAGCGCAAGGGGACCGCCCGACAACTTTTTTGGCCGTGGTTCGGGGCGAACGTGTCGGTCCTGGGGCTCAGCTACGGGTCCTTCGTGCTTGCCTTCGGGATTTCCTTCTGGCAGGCGGTCGCCGCCGGGCTGGTGGGGATCGTCGTTTCCTTCCTGCTCTGTGGGTTCGTCGCCGTGGCGGGGAAACGTGGCTCGGCGCCGACGATGGTGTTGGGGCGGGCCGCGTTTGGCGTGCGGGGGAACAGGTTTCCGTCCGTCATCTCCTGGCTCCTGACAGTTGGCTGGGAAACCGTGCTGACCGTGCTGGCCACCTTGGCGACGGCGACCGTGTTCAGCCGTCTTGGTTGGGGTGGTGGCACGTCGACGAAGGTGATTGCTCTCATCGTGGTCACCGCGCTCATCATCGCTGGCGGGGTGATGGGGTTCGACCTGATCATGCGGATGCAGACGGTGATCACCGTGGTCACGGCTGTCCTCACGATTGTGTACATCGTCTTCGTGGTGCACCGGATCCACTGGCACACCGTGGCCGCGATTCCGGCCGGCTCGGCGCAGAACATGGTTGGTGCGTTGGTGTTCGTGATGACCGGGTTCGGCCTCGGTTGGGTCAACGCCGCCGCCGACTACTCGCGTTACCTGCCGCGCGGGACCGCGAGCCGTGGCGTGATCGGCTGGACGGCGTTCGGCTCGTCGCTCGCGCCCGTGGTGCTGGTGGTGTTCGGGCTACTGCTGGCCGGGTCGTCCACCGACCTGAACCAGGCCATCGCCGCTGACCCGATCGGGGCCCTGGTTACCGTGCTGCCTACCTGGTACCTGGTGCCGTTCGCCGTCGTCGCGGTGCTCGGGCTGGTCGGCGGGGCAGTGTTGGACATCTACTCGTCCGGTCTCGCGCTGCTCACCGTGGGACTGCGTGCGCCGCGCTACGTCGCCGCCCTGATCGACGGCACGATCATGGTCGCCGGCACGGTCTACGTCGTGTTCTTCGCCGGTAACTTCCTCGGCCAGTTTGAGGGGTTCCTGACCACACTCGGCACGCCGATCGCGGCATGGTGCGGCGTCATGCTGGCCGACATCCTGCTGCGCCGCCGCGACTACGCTGAGCCCGACCTCTACCGGCCCAGCGGCCGCTACGGCGACGTCCGGCTGCTGTCGGTCGCGGTCGTCGTGGTCAGCACCGTGCTGGGTTGGGGCCTGGTGACGAACGCGTCGGCAAGTTGGCTGACCTGGCAGGGCTACCTGCTGTCCCCCTTCGGCCTCGGCGGGTGGGCGTCGGCGAACCTCGGCGTGCTGGTCGCGCTGGTCATCGGGTTCGTCGTCACGCTGGTGTTCGACCGCGGCCGAGTGCGCGCCCAGGAAAATCGCTGAACCATGTCGAGCGGCGGCCGTCGGCTCCGACCACCATTCGTCAGCGTCAACGAAGCGACGAGGAGTGACGACATGAAGTACCTGCTGCTGATCCACATGAACCCGCAGACCTGGGAGTCCCTGAGCGAGGCCGAGCACAACGAGGTCTTCACCGGCCACCAGCGATTCATGAAGATGATCACCGAGTCCGGCGAGATGGTACGCACCGACGCCCTGGGCGACCCGTCGCAGAGCGCCACCGTGCGGGTCCGCGACGGCGTGCCGGTCGTCACCGACGGGCCGTTCGTGGAGGCCAAGGAGTACCTGGCCGGCTACTACCTGGTCGACTGCGAGACCAGGGAGCGCGCGATCGAGCTGGCCGCGATGATCCCGGACGCCGCGTTCAACGCGATGGAGGTCCGCCCGGTGATGTTCACCGGCGGCGCGGACGTGTAACCGCACAGTGGCCCTGTGCGCACAGTGGCCCTGTCCGCACAGTGGAAGGCGACGTCACCGGCCACCCGGGCACACCATGGTGGGTGGACCGGTGACGTCCGTGCGCCGGTCGGCCGGGGAGGAGACGACCGATGCTGGTGTGCGGGACCGGTGGTACCGGATTCGTCGGCGCCCACTCGGTCGCGGCCTTGACACGGATCGGCCACAAGGTCCGGATACTGGCGCGCACCGAGACCGGCGTCGAGCGGGCGCTCGCTCCGCTGCGGGTCGACCTGTCCGCGGTCGACGTCGTCGTCGGCGATGTCACTGACGAGGTCGCCGTGGCCCGCGCGATGGTCGGGGTGGGTGGCGTGCTGCACGCGGCGGCCGTCTACTCCTTCGACAGCCGCAGAGCTGGCGAGATGCGCGCGACCAACGTCCGCGGCACCGAACTGGTGCTCGCCGCGGCGCGGCGGGTCGGCGCGGACCCGACCGTGCACGTCTCCAGTTTCGGCGCGCTGCTGCCGGCGCGCGGCCGCGTCGTCCGGGCGGACTCGCCGGTCGGCCGGGCGCGGGAGGCCTATCTGGCCAGCAAGGCGGCGGCCGAGGTGATCGCCCGCCGCCACCAGGTCCAGGGCGCGCCGGTGGTGATCACGTATCCGCCAGCCCTGCTCGGGCCGCACGATCCGCACCTTGGCGACCAGAACACCAGGCTGCGCAACACGTTGCGCGGCCTGATGCCGATCTGGCCACTGGGCGGCTTCCCGGTCGGCGACGTGCGGGACACCGCCAACCTGCACGCCGGCCTGTTCACCGAGCCGGAACTGGCCAGGGACCGCTATTTCGGCCCCGGTCGCTACGTCACCACCCGGCGGCACCTGCGGGCGCTGCGCACCGCCACCGGGCGGAGCCTGCCGGCGATCTTCCTGCCGGCCGCGACGCTACTTCCGGTCGGCCTGCTGACCGGCGCCCTGCAACGGGTGTGGCCGTGGCACATCCCGGCCGAGTACGGCGCCATCTACACGGCCGCCTGCGCGACCAGGGTCGTCGACTACGACAGCACGCTCGGCTTCACGCCCCGGCCGTTCGCCGACACGGTGGTCGACACGATCCGGTGGCTGCACGACGAGAGGCTGCTGACCACCCGTCAGGTCGGGATCCTCGGCCGGACCCCGGCTTTCGAACCGGTCGCCGTGCCGGCACCGCGCGGCTGGCAGCGCCCGGCCGCCTAGTCCGCTCTTGGTGACCGCGCCGCCGCGATGCGGTTGCGTCGGCGTCGGGCCCGGGCCATCGACCGTTCCGCCGCGTCGACCTCGTCGCCGGCGCCCAGCATCAGCGCGCGGAGCTGGGCGTCGAAGCAGGTGTCCGCGTCGTACGGGGGGACAAGGTAGCCGCCCAGGTCCAGCGTGACGAGGCCGTGCAGCGCGATCCACATCTGTTGGGCGACCAGTTGCGTGTCCTCGGTCCGGAACCGGCCGGCCGCCATGGCGCGTGCCACCGCGTCGACCAGGACGAGCAGGGTGTAGCGGCCGTGCTGGCGGTCGTCGTCGGTCAGGGCGAAGCCGCCCAGCGCCGAGCCGCCGAACATCACCGAGTACAGGTGTGGGTACTCCAGCGCGTTGTCGCGGTAGGCGTGGCCGAGCGTGATGACGTCCGCGACCGGGTCCTCGGTGGCCCGCACCCGCGCCATCCGGTCGTGCAGCCGCGCGAATCCCTCCCGCACCATGGCCCGGACCAGGTCGTCCATGCCGCCGAAGTGCGTGTAGACGGCCATCGTCGACGTGCCGACGGCGGCCGCGAGCCGACGGGTGGACAGCGCCGCAGGCCCCTCTTCGGCGAGCAGCCGGGCCGCCGCTTCCACCAGTGCGGTCGAGATCTCCGGGTCGGCGCGGCGCGGGCTCACGATTGACATCCTCGCACAGCCGGACCTACAGTCTTCTTGTCTTAGCAGAACGGTGTTATGTAACCTTGCTATGGTAAGAGGGGAGATGTCATGAGCGCCACCCCGATCCGCGCCACCCGGCCCGCCACCCGCGGCATGCCGGTGCCGCCCGAGGTCACCGTCCATGACCTGCCCGTCACCGGCGAGCTGCCCGCCGCGCTGTCCGGTCGTTACGTGCGGATCGGCCCCAACCCGGTCGACCCGAACCAGCACCCGTTCGTCGGCGACGGCATGGTGCACGGCATCGCGCTGCGCGACGGGCGCGCGGTCTGGTACCGCAACCGGTGGATCCGCACCGATCGGGTCTGCCGGCAACTGGCCGAGCACCCGCTGCCCGGCCCGCGCCACGGCCTGTCCGACAACGCCAATGCCAACGTGATCCAGCACGCCGGCCGCACGCTCGCGCTCGGCGAAGCCGGTGTGCTGCCGGTGGAATTGGACGACGAACTGGGCTCGGTCGCGACCATCGACTTCGACGGCACGCTGCCCAACGGTTTCGCGTCCCACCCCGAGTGCGACCCGATCACCGGCGAGCTGTTCACCGTCGCGTACTACCACGAGCTGCCGTACGTGCAGTACCTGATCGTGGACGTCGCCGGCCGGATCCGTCGGTGCGAACCCGTTGCGGTGCAAGGCACTCCGATGATGCACTCGCTGTCCCTGACCGACCGGCACGCCCTGCTCTACGACCTGCCGGTCGTGTTCGACACCGACTTGGCGACCGTCGGCTCGCGTTACCCGTACGCGTGGGACCGCGACCGGCCGGCCCGCATCGGCGTGCTGCCCAGGGAGGCCGCCGGCACCGCGATCCGCTGGTTCGACGTTGACCCGTGCTACGTGTTCCACCCGTTGAACGCGTACGAGATCGGCGACCGGATCATCGCCGACGTGATCCGCCACGACCGGGTGTTCGATCGCGATCGCCTGCGCCCCAGCGAATCCCGGCCGACGCTGCACCGCTGGACCATCGACCTGGCAACCGGCACAACGGCCGACGAACAGCTGGACGATTTGGCGCAGGAATGCCCGCGCGTCGACGACCGCCGCAAGACCATGCCCTACCGGTACGGCTACACGGTGGCCATGGGCCCAGGTAACCCGTTCGGCGGCTCCGTGCTGCTGAAGCACGACCTGCTGCGCAAAACGGTGGCACTACACGACTTCGGCCCCGGCCGAGAAGCGGGCGAAGCGGTGTTCGTGCCAAGGACACCAACGTCCGCGGAGGACGAGGGCTGGCTGCTGACCTACGTGCACGACGCCGGGACCGACCGCACGGACCTGGTTGTCCTCAACGCGGACGACTTCACCGGCCCGCCACAGGCCGTCGTGCACCTGCCGGTATCGGTACCGCACGGCTTCCATGCCGCGTGGTTGCCGACCGATATGCTTCGTGCCTGGTGACTTGGGACAACTGGGAGTCGGTCCGCGCCGGCCGCGTGCTGTTCGAGGACGCGGCCGCGTTGGTGCTGAACAAGCCGGCCGGGATCGCGGTCACCGGCGAACGACACGAGACCGACCTGGTCCGGTTGGCGGCCGACCAGGGCGAGACGCTCTATCCCGCGCATCGCATCGACAAGGTGACCTCCGGTGCGATCCTGCTCGCCCGACAACTGCCCTACCACGGGGATCTGACGCGTCAGTTCAATCGGCGGACCGTCGACAAGGCCTACCTGGCCGTCACTCGGACGGGTGGTCTGCCGGACTGGGGTGTCATCGAGCTGCCGCTGAGTGTCGGCCGCAAGAACCGGGTGCGGATCGCCGCCGAGCGGGCCACCATCGTCACCGACGGGCATCAATGGTCGGTACCGGCGGACAACGTGTTCACCCACGTGCCGACCTATCCGTCGGCGACGGCGTTCGCGACAGTGTGGACGGACGACGCGCACACGCTGCTCGTCGTCCGGCCGATTACCGGGCGGCGCCACCAGATTCGGGTACATCTCGCCTGGATCGGCCACGCGTTGGCCGGTGATCCGCTGTTCGAGCGAACTGAAACAGACAGCCGCACCATGCTGCATGCTTGGCGGCTGGCGTTCGACGCGGCATGGCTGGACGGTCGGCGAATCACGATCACCGCGGAACCCGGTGCCGACTTCTGGTTGCCGATGCATGACATTCCAGCACCGGAAACCCTGCTGTACCAGGCTGATCAGCGTCTGGCTGAACTACGCGAACGAACCGAGGACCTACGCCCGGCGGATGCCGAATCACCGAGCGAGGAGTGACCGCCACGATGTGCCCAGTCACCGAGACAAGGCCCATCGAGTTGCTGAGACAAGGCCCATCGAGTTGCTGAGACAGGGCCTATCGAGTTGCTGAGCCGGGGGCCGTCGAGTTGTCCACAGGCCGGCCGAAGTCGGTAGAGCCCAGCTTCAAGATCGAATAGAATGGAAATCGGGGGGCGCCCCGCGATCGGGGACCGCAAAAGCGATCGGCGGCCCCGGAAACCGGTTCGACGGTTGTGCCCAGTCCTGACACAGTGGCGCACTATGACCAACGTCGAGCTTGTCACCGCCGCGGACGTGCAGCTCATGCAGGGTCTGGCGCAGCGTGTCACCGCCACCCGCCCGGACCTGGTGAACAGCGACGCGTCGTTCGGCGAGCTGGCCTGGAACTGGGGCAAGGGGCACGCCAGCGACGGCGCAGGCTGGCCGCGTCGGCTGTGGTTGTCCGGCGGGGATCTGGTGGCGTGGGGCTGGGCCCATCTTCCGCACCAGGTGCGGCGCAGCGACGGGTCGGTGAAGGACATCACCGGCGCCTATCTGGCGTATCAGGTCCATCCCGACCACGCCGGGCTGGTGGACGAGGTGATCGACTGGTACGACGCCACGGCGGCGGACCTCGAGCGTACGGTGCTGCCCGGCGCCGCCGACGAGTTCGCTCTGACGCGATGGGCGGCGCACGGCTATCAGGCCGACCCGACCGCGCTGGGCGAGGCCGGGTCCTGGACCCAGCTCAACGAGCGGGACCTCACCGACGTGGAACAGCCGGTACTGCCAGCCGGATTCCGGTTCCGCACCGCCGATGAGGCCGGTCCGGAGGCCGCGGTCCAGGCCCATGTGGACGCCTGGGCGCCCTCGACGTACTCGGCCGAGGGCTACCAGGGCGTCCGGCAGACGGCCACGTATCGCGGCGACCTGCACATCCTGGTGCAGGCGCCGGACGGCACGATGGCATCCTCGACGATCATGTGGCTGGACGAAACGAACAAGACCGCCGAGTTCGAGCCGGTCGGGACGCATCCGGGCTACCGGCGTCAGGGGCTGGGCAGGGCGATGCTGCTGCACGGGATGCAGCTGGCGCGGGCGGCCGGGGCCACTCACATGACGGTCGCCTGCCTGGGTGCGCCGGGGCATCCTCAGGCGCGCGGGCTGTACTACAGCGTCGGGTTCCGGGAGTTGTCGCGGGACGCGCCGCTGATCAAAACCAAGACCGCGGGCTGAGGACCGGTGCGGATGAGCCTTGTCAGCTAGTCCATTGTGGATAGCTGCTCGCCGGGGAACACCGAACCGGCGAGCCAGTCCGGCCCCTCCCGGTAGAGCTGGTCGACGGCGGGACCGGTGCGGCCGGGCAGTCCGGTGGCCACCTGGTAGCCGAGCTTCTGCTGTAGGTAGGCCAGATGCCGGTAGCCCTCGGGGAACCGGGCGAGCAGGCTCGGGTCCAGGTCGACGTGGTCGCCCGGAGACACCGTATCCATCCGGTCCTGCTCGTAGATCGGCTGCCGGCGCACCAGGCCCCACCGGCCGTCGCGGCGGGCGAGGAAGTCGTAGAAGCGTCCGGTGCAGGTCACGTCCACCATGATTCCGTCGAGCAGGGCGCGTTGCAGGATCTGCATCTTCGTCTGGGCGATCGCGCGGTCGTCGACCACGTCACTCGTGTGGGCGCCGAGCAGGTGCTGGATCTGCGACCCGGACGCACAGCCGGCCCTGCTCGCCTCGATGAAGGCATCGGCAGGGCCCTGGAACCAGGTCGCCGACATCCAGCCGTCCGGGTGCCAGACCGAGGCGAACCGCCGCCAGTCGCCGGAGTCCCGGTACAGCACCCAGTTCTCCACGACTTCGCGGACCGCCGCCCGGTCCATGTCCAGTTCCGCCTGGCTGTAGATGTCTGTCACGCCCACCCTTTCGTCTGCCCGCTCCGGGGGTGCGAGCTTGAGCCAGCAAAGCCGAGATGTCTAGCGCACCTTTCCGCCCGGCGGAACACCCGACTGCGCCAGTTGCCTGGTCACCCCGAGCGCCGCGGTCCGCACCGCGGCGGCCAGCGCCCGCACGTTCGTCGTACACCGAACCACAAGAGCCAGCGACGCGACGAGCTCCCCATCAGGACCGAAGACCGGCGCGGCGACGGACGCGGCCCCGATCGTCATCTCCTCCAGCGAGAACGCGATCTGGCTCTCCCGCACCTGGCGCAGCGCGTCGACCAGCACACCCGGCAGCGTGATGGTGTGCGGCGTGTACCGGGTCAGCCCGGCGGCCAGGACGTCGGCGAGCAGATCGGCTCCCGAGAACGCGAGAATGATCTTGCCGACACCGGTCGAGTGCGCCGGCAGCCAGCCGGCGACCTTGGTCACGTTGTCCACGGAGTGCCGCCCGGAGATCTTGTCCAGACACAGCACACGGCTGCCGTCCCGCACCGCGAGCTGCACGTTCTCGTGGGTCGCCTCGTAGAGATCGCCCATGAACGGCAACGCGATCGACCGCAGGTCACGGTGTGCCGGGGCGAGCGCCCCGGTGTGCCAGAGGCGCAGCCCGACCTGGTAACGGCCGTCCGCCCTGCGCTCCAGGGCACCCCAATCGACCAGCTCGCCCGCGAGCCGGTGCGTGGTGGCGATCGGCAGGCCGCTGGCCTTGGCCAGTTCGGTCAGCGCGAGCACCGGATCAACGGATGAGAACGCGGCGAACAGCGCCAGCACCCGGCTGGCGGTCGTGCGGCCGGCCTCACGGGTGTTACCGCCCATCCCGGACTCCTTCCGCCGGCCGGAAGCTTCGCTGTGCGCCGATCCTAGGTTCAGCCTGCCGAAGTCGGCACATTTGTCCACAGTCGCCTGCGCTGCCCACAGGTCGGCCGCGTTGACTCAGCAAGAATGCCCCGGAAGATGAGTCGTTGCCTCACGGAACGATGCCCGCGTCGGGGATCGGCGTCACTGATCCGCGAGCCGCTCCGGCCCGGCTCGCCTGACACTCGCGCGGTTGCTCTCGCTCGTTCGGCGGACGGGAAGGCCGCAGTCCACGACCTGGGTCTATTGGCGGCGGCATGCCAGTCGGCGGGCGGCTTTCACCACGGTGGCCCGGCGGCGGGCTCGTTCGGCTTTGTCCTGGGGGTCGGCGCCGGTCAGCATGTGGGCCAGTTGTGGGACCGAAACCCACCACGCGGCCAGTGCGATCAGTAGGAACACCAGGTGGGCCGGGTCCATGTCGTCGTCGATGAGGCCGTCGTGTTGGGCGGCGGCTACTGCCTGCACCTTCTGTTCGTAGTGCTTGCTGCGGTTCAGTTCGTCAGCGGTGGGGCCGCTGCCAAGGCCCTCCCACAGCAGCAGGCGGGCCAGTTCGGGGTGGGCCGCGTGATAGTCGAACGTGTGGCCGGCGAACTCGCCGATGTCCTCGAAGGACATGGCGTTGCCGGGAACTGCGGCGGCCAGTTTGTCCAGTTCGTCGGTGAGCACCGTCGCGAACAGAGCCTGTTTGTCGCCGAAATAGTTGTACAGGCGCTCCTTGTTGATCCCGGCCCGCTCGGCGATCCGCCTCATGGTCGTGCCGTCGGGTCCGCGCTCGGCGAACTCGGCCGTTGCCGCCTCCTTGAGCCGGCGTCGAGTCGCATCGGTGTCCCAGGCCATGGTCGGACCCTACTCCAACTCCAACGTTGCGGTTGGAGTTTGAGCGGGCTACCGTTGGAATCTCCAACTCCAACGTTGGAGTTGGAGATATCGAAAGAGGCTGCGAGATGAAGATCGATGTCGGGGGCAAGGTCGTCGTGGTAACCGGTGCGGCACAAGGGATCGGGCGCACGCTGGCCCTCGGCGTCGCCGCCGACGGCGCTCGAGTGGCGGTGCTCGCGCGTGACCGCAAACGTGCCCAGGTGGTCGTCGATGAGATCGAGGCGCTCCCCGACGCACCACCGGCCTTGGCTGTCGAGGCCGACGTCAGCGATGAGGCCGCGGTCGGTGCGGCCGCCGCAGAAGTCGACCGCGAATGGGGCCGAGTCGACGCGCTGATCAACAACGCCGGCTGGATGCCCGCCCGCCAGACCATCCTGGAGGTGGACGTCGCCGCGCTGGAGCGGGTGTTCCGGTCCAACGTCATCGGCTGTTTCCTGACCACCAAACACTTCGCGCCGCTGATGATCCGCGGCGGTGGCGGCCGCATCATCTACGTCTCCAGCGCCGCGGGCGTGCAATCCGGCCCCGGCATGGCGCACTACGGCGGCTCCAAGGCCGCCGTCAACATCCTGACCAACGTCGCGCACCAGGAACTCGCCAACGACGGCATCCGCACCGTCGCCATCGCTCCCGGCCTGACCCAAACACCGGGCATGCGCGACATCGTCACCGACGAGCACGTCGAGCGGGTCGCCGCCCACTACCCAGGTGGGCGGATCGGCCAGCCGGAGGATCTCGTGGGCTTGACCGTGTTCCTGTGCAGCGACGCCGCCAACCACCTGTCGGGCAGCGTCATCTACGTGCGCCCGCCGATCAGCGGCTGACGGCGGGCCCGCCTCAGGTGCACGGCCATCCGGATCAGGTAAGCGGGTGACGGCGGCACCCAGCCGCAGGCGACCGCGAGGCCGAGGTCGTCCCGGTCGGCCCAGTGCTCGACGATCAGCCCGTCCGCCAGTCGGAGCCAGTGCGTCTGGTGGACCGCGAAGGACCGGCCGCGCGACGGCATCGCCTGTGTGGCGTGGCCGTCCGCGTCGTAGGTGACGAACGTGCCGACCTGTCGCCCGGACATCGTGGTGCGCATGGCGACGAGATCGTCCGAGCCCGCGATGTCCTCGATGGACCAGCTCAGGTCCGCGAACGCTGAGCGCAGCCAGTTGGCTGAGGCCAGGAAGGCGGCTGGACCTCGGGTGCGGCAGGCTGGCGGTTCGGCGTCCGCCTCCCGGTTGATCGCGTCTGGATGGATGACCTGTGCGAAGTCGGCCAGCGTGCCTTCGGCCATGATGGCCAGGCTTCGCGTGCACACCTCCATCGCGGTGGCAGTGGACATCGAACCCCCGGTAATTTGATTACAGCATCACTGTATCAGATTTGGAGAACACTATGCCGGCACGTCCTGCCGCACAAGGCCGGCGCTACGACAACACCGGCCGTGTCGAGCGGGCCCGGCTGACCCGGCAACGGGTGATCGAGGCGGCCCGTGCGCTGCTCCTGACCCACGGCTACCCGGCCACCACCATCAAGGCCGTGGCCACGGCAGCGGACGTCTCGGCCGAGTTCGTCTACAAGACGTTCGGCAACAAGGCCACGCTGGTCAAACACGTCTACGACGCGACAATGGCCGCGGACGACCACCTGATCGACGAGACGTCCGCGAGCGGCGTCGGCGCGGTCATCGCCGCGTCCACGATCGAGGAGAAGGTGCGCCGCTACGCCGACATGGTCCGGCGCCTCCAGGAGCGCATCGGCCCCCTGCTCAGCGTGCTGCTGCCGCCGGCCCGGGCCGGCGAGGCCGACCTGGCGGCGTTCGCCGACACCATCGAGAACGAACGCCTTGGCGGCGTCGGCCAGTTCGTCGCCCATCTCGCCGACACCGGCCGCCTGCGCGACGACATCGATCGGGCCCACGCCGTCGACATCGTGTGGACGCTGATCTCGCCCGAGCTGTACCAACTGCTCGCCATCGTGCGGGGCTGGACCAACGCGGAGTACGGCACGTGGCTGGCGTCCGCGCTGATCCACGAGTTGGTAGCAGACACACCGGGAGATGCGGCGGCGGCGCCAGCACTGCCACGCTGATCGAATGAAGACGGTGCTTCGGACCTGTCCACTGTGCGACTCAGTCTGCGGCCTGAAACTGACACTGGACGACGCGGGCCACGTCACGTCCGTCAAGGGCGATCCGGACGACCCGCTGTCCAAGGGTTTCATCTGCCCCAAGGGCGCCAGCCTCGGCCACCTCGACGAGGACCCCGACCGGCTGACCGCGCCGCTGGTCCGCAAGGACGGCGAGTGGCTGGAAGTCAGTTGGGACGAGGCGTTCCAGACCGTCCATGAAGGACTCAACCGGGTCATCGACGCGTACGGCCGCCAAGCTCTCGCCGTCTACTTCGGCAACCCGACGTTCCACACCATGGGTGGCATCCTCTACCGGATGCCGCTGTCCATGTCGCTGGGCACGCCGAACGTCTACTCGGCCAGCACCATCGACCAGATGCCCAAGCACGTCGCCTGCGGTTACCTGTTCGGCGACGCGTTCGCGATCTCGGTACCCGACATCAACCGCACTGATTACCTACTGGTGCTGGGCGCCAACCCGGTGGAGTCCAACGGATCGCTGTGCACCGCGCCGAACTTCCCCGGCCGGCTCAAAGCACTACGGGCACGCGGCGGCAAGCTCGTCGTCGTCGACCCGCGCCGCACACAGACCGCCGAACTGGCCGACGAGCACGTATTCGTCCGTCCGGGCACCGACGCCTGCCTGCTGTTCGGCATCGTGCACACCCTGCTGGCCGAGAACCTGCTGTCCATCGATCTAGAGGTGAACGGACTGGACGACCTACGGCGCCTGGCCGAGCCGTTCGCGCCGGCCGCCGTGGCGGCGGTGTGCGGGGTCGACGCCGACACGATCGCCCGGATCGCTCGGGAGATCGCCGCCGCGCCAACGGCTGCTGTCTATTCCCGGGTCGGCGTCACGACCACCGAGTTCGGCACGATCACGCAGTGGCTGGTCGACGTGATCAATATCTTGACCGGCAATTTCGACCGGCCGGGCGGCGTGATGTTCACCAAGACCGCGACCATGGACCTGGGCCGCACCGGCGTCCCGTACCAAACCGGCGCCTTCCACAGCCGGGTGCGCGGGCTCCCCGAATCGCTGGGCGAACTGCCGGTCGCCACCCTCGCCGACGAAATCGAGACACCAGGCGAAGGGCAGGTCAAGGCCCTGATCGCGGTGGCCGGCAACCCGGTGCTGTCCGCGCCGGGCGGTCCGAGGATCGGCAAGGCCCTGGAAACGCTCGACTTCATGGTGTGCGTCACCCGGTTCTCGCCGCCGATCCTGCCGCTGCGGCCGGGCCAACTGTCGGAGCCCGAGATCATGGCGCGGCTGACCATGATCGCTGCTGGCATGGGTCCGGATGCCGATCCTGAGTTGCTCAACGAGCAGATCATCGGCCAGTTCGTTGACGGTGCGGTTTCGACACCTGGCTCGCGGTATGAAGGCATGCCGGCCGCCGAATTGCGTGCTGCACTTGAGGGCGGGGACGGGCCGGAACGGATGCTGGACATCATGCTTCGTCTGGGTTCGTACGGTCTGACCTTCAACGACCTGCTGGACAATCCACATGGCATCGATCTGGGTCCGCTGCGTCCTCGGCTGTCGGAGTTGCTTTGTACTGCGTCGGGCAAGGTTGAGCTGGCTCCGCCGCAGTTGAGCCTTGAGGTGGCGCGGTTGTGTGAGCGACTTGGGCGGCCGCATGCGGAGATGCTGCTGATTGGGCGTCGGCAGCGGCGGTCGCTCAACAGTTGGCTGCACAACGTGACCCCGCTGGTCGGCGGCAGCAACACGTGCACACTGCACATGAACCCGGACGACATCGCCCGCCTCGGCCTCGGCGAACAGGTGATAGTACGCTCGGCCAACGGCGAACTGGTCGTACCGGTAGAACCAACCGAGACGATCATGCCGGGCGTGGTCAGCCTGCCCCACGGCTGGGGCCACGCCGGCACGACCCAGGGCGTCGCCGCACAGCACGCCGGCGTCAACGCGAACGCGCTGACCGACGAGTCGGTAATCGACGTCCCATCCGGAAACGCCGTATTCAACGGTGTCCCGGTAACGGTCAGCCCACTGGCGGCCTGACCGCCATCCGGCACAGAAACGCAATCTGTTGCAGTCGACGGCCCTCGATTTGGTCAACCGCCGTGCCCTGACCGGCCAACGTTCATGGTCAACGCATTAGCGCGGTTGCCCGGCCCGGACCGTCCGGTAATTCTGACTGACGACATCGGGAAGCAAGGCGGGCATTATGTGTGCATGACTGGGCGATCGCGGCGCAGCACGGTACTGGCGTGCGTGCTCTTCACTGCAGCGGCTTGCGCGGATGCCGCCGCGATCGTCGGTGTCGTCGTCACCCACATGCGCTTCGCGGCGGTTCGTGACAGCTTCCTGGTTCCCAACGCGCCAATCGGCTTCGCCTGCGCAGCGTGCGGGTTGCTGATCGCCTGGCATCGGCCGGCGAATCGGCTGGGTTGGTTGCTGCTCGCCGCGGGCGCATGCCAAAGTGTGACCGCAGGCGTCACGCCGTGGCTCGCGCGGGCGATGGTCGACGGTTCGCCTCCGGTGCTGGTCCGGCTGCTCGGCACGATCTACGGGTTCGCTTGGCCCTGGGCGATTAGCCTCTTCATCCCACTGGCGCTGCTGCTGTTCCCGGACGGCCGACTACCTGGCAGTCGCTGGCGTGTGGTTGCAGCCGTGGCGATCGTCAACGCGCCCGCGCAGGTACTGGAGTTCAGCTCGGCCCCGGGCTGGTCAGGACTGCAGGACCAGCTCGGTGAGGCGGCGGAGGCTCGTGGCCGGTCGTGGATCGCGTTGCCGGACTCCATCCCGGCCGCGCTGGGGTATGGGTCCAACGCGGTGCTCGGTCTCGTCTTCGTCGCGGCGATCGTCGGGCTCATCATGCGGTACGTCCGGGGCGGCGAGCGGGCACGACGGCAACTGTTGTGGTTGATGCTCGCCACGGCGGTCACGACGATTGTCTTTGTCGCCAGCCGGGCCACGAAGAGCAATCAGCCCGGTGTTCCAGCGCTCGTGTTGACAGTGTTCGTGCTGATACCCGTGTCGATCGCGGTCGCGGTTCTGCGCTACCAATTGCTCGACATCCGGCTCGTCTTCTCCCGCACAGTTTCCTACCTTCTACTTGTCGGTGGGGTCGTGCTCACCTATGTCGCCCTGGGGGCACTGCTCGAATTGATGCTTCAACGCCAGGCCGGACTTGGCACCTCGGTGTTGGTGACGGTTCTCATCGCGGTCGGCTTCAATCCGGCACGCGTTGGACTGCAACGTCTGGTGGACCGGGCCGTGTACGGCGGGAAGATGGCTGGCTCCATCCGATTCGACAATTCAATTTATCCTATATTGGGTGGCTTTGGCTTGCCGCCTGACTTGATCCAACAGGCCGAACGATATAATTTTCGCTATCGCATTCGCATAATTGGGATACTGTTGACATTTGGTGTCGCGCTCAACAGCGCGATCGCCGGAGGGTTGCTTCGCCTCGGCTATGGTCGATTGGGCAACGGACCAGTCTGGGTGATAGTGGGTTATGCTCTTGTTTCTTCCGCATTGTCGGTACTCCTGACGGCACCACTTCTTCAGGCCGTGATTAGAATGAACAGGTCAACGTATACCATTTATCTCCTACTTCAGGCGATAGTCGCGCTTGCCCGGTTGAAGGACTCGGGGCAGGCGGATGGTCGAATTCGCCACAGGCGGCGTATCTATAGAAATCTTCGCGCAGCACGTCAGGGGTTACGGTCGAACGCGTGGATGCTGGCGGGAAATTTGGCAGTATTATCAGGTCGCCACATGAATGAACGCGACTGGCCGCCCGTCGCAGTTCTGGGGCGTTGGTTGTGTTGGGTTGCCGAAGACCTCAACGATGCCGGTCGTGTCGACGGCGCAATGCAAGCATGCGTCGATACGATCAGACATATTTTAGGCCCGACACCGTTTGCCCTCCTGTCGTTGTGCCACCCACCCAGGCAGGCGCGGATGATGCGGCCTCCGCGTTCAGAGCGCTTAAGTCGATATAGCACTGGAACGCGAACGGTGCTGATTTCTCTAGTCCCTATAATCGCGGCATCGATTGGACTTGCCACGAAGCTGGTACCATAAGAGCGCTGTTGCCGACGTAGCACACTGTCCTGCCGCCAGGCACGCCTCCGCAGATTTGCTGTCAGTCCTGCTGTAGCACCGACAGTGTGTTACCGGCTGGGTCCTTGAACCAGGCGATCAGTGGGCCGCCTCGGCGGTTGATGCCCCTCGCGTCCGTGCCCTCGTAGTGTTCGAACGCGACGCCCCTGGCGACCAGTTCGTCTATTGTGGACTCGATGTCGGACACCGGGAAGTTCAGGATCGTGAACGTGGCCGGCTCGTGGTTGGGCTTCGGGTAGATCAGGGTGTTGTGGTCGCCCGGCGTGTGGAGCGTGAGCATGCCGTGCTCCTCGGTCACGCGCAGGCCGAGCGTCTCTCCGTAGAACTGCTTGGCCTGAGGGATGTCGTCCACCGAGAACCCGCTGAACGCCTTGCTGTGTTCCAACATGATGTGTCTCCTTCCACAATGATCAGCCTACGGACATGTGCAACAGCGACCACTGGTGTCCGTCCAGGTCGCGGAAACCCCACATGTACATGAAGCCCTGGTCGTCGCCGCCGAGGTCCTCGCCACCGGCTGCGACCGCGTTGGCGACCAGGTCGTCCACCTCGGACCGGGTGTCCACCGACACGCCCACGATCACCTCGCGGGTGACCGCCGTATCGGTCACGTCACTGTGGGTGTAGCCCTGGAACGTCGCTCGCCGGTGCAACATGACAGAACACGCCTCGCTCACGATCAACCTTGCCGTGTCCGGACCGGATGCGTACTGGTCCAGTTCGAAGCCGAGCGTGCCGAAGAAGTCGATCGCCTTGGTCAGGTCGTTGACGGGCAGGTTGACGAACATGGTCCTGGACATCGCTTGTACCGTCCTTTGCGGTGGGTGTGCCTTCACCAGGGACGTAGAAGCTGGACGACCGATCTCGACATGCCAGCCGAGGAGATTTCGTGAAGTACGTGATCCTGCTCTACAGCAACCCCGAGTCCCGGCGGCTCTGGGCGGGACTCTCCGATGCCGAGCGTGTTGCTGGCCTCGGTGTCTACGCCGAACTGAACGCGGATCTGGTCGCGTCGGGGGAACTCGTCGCGTCCGAGTCGCTCGACGAGCCGACCGAGACGAAGACCGTGACCGTGCGCGACGGCGTGGCGATGGCGACGGACGGGCCGTTCGCCGAGGTCAAGGAGCATCTGGCCGGGTTCTACGTGGTCGACGTCGAGAGCCTGGACCGTGCCGTCGAGATCGTGGCTCGGATACCGGAGGCGGCGCACGGCACCGTCGAGGTGCGGCCGGCCCGCGACCTCGCCAGTTACCTGTGAGCAGGCTCGACAACCTGCTACGGGAGTTGGCCCCGCAGGTGCTCACCGCCGTCGTTCGGCGGCACGGCGGGTTCGACACGTGCGAGGACGCGGTGCAGGAGGCGTTGTTGGCGGCGAGCGTCCAGTGGCCGACCGACGGCCTGCCGGACAACCCGAAAGCGTGGCTGATCACGGTCGCGTCCCGCCGTCGGACCGAGATGTGGCGCAGTGATTCGGCCCGGCAACTCCGTGAAGAGACGGTCGCAGTGCAGGCGCCGCCGGATCCGGAGCCCGTCTCGGGTGTCGACGACACACTGACCTTGTTGCTGCTCTGTTGTCACCCGTCGCTGACGCAGGTGTCGCAGGTGGCGCTGACCCTCCGTGCGGTCGGCGGACTGGCGACAGCCGAGATCGCGCGAGCTTTCCTGGTGCCGGAAGCAACGGTGGCCCAGCGGATCAGCAGGGCGAAACAGCGGATCAAGGCCAGCGGCGCCGAATTCCGCCTGCCGCCGCCGGCCGAGCGCGCGGCCCGGATGGTCGCCGTGCTGCACGTGCTGTACCTGATCTTCAATGAGGGCTACACCGCGAGTTCCGGCGCCGAACTGCACCGCGTCGAGCTGACCGCCGAGACGATCCGCCTGACCAGACAGGTGCACGAGACCCTGCCCGACGACGGCGAGGTCGCCGGTCTGCTCGCGTTGATGCTGCTCACCGACGCCCGCCGCCCGGCCCGGACCCGCGCGGACGGCGCCCTCGTCCCGCTCGCCGTGCAGGACCGTTCGCTGTGGGACGCCGACGCGATCGCCGAGGGCACCGCGTTGATCACGGCGACGCTGGCCACCGCACCGCCCGGCCCGTACCAGGTCCAGGCCGCGATCGCCGCCGTGCACGACGAGGCGACGACGGCGGAAGACACCGACTGGCGCCAGATCCTGGTGCTCTACGACCTGCTGCACAAGCTCGCGCCCGGCCCGATGGTCACCCTGAACCGCATCGTGGCGGCCGCCATGGTGCACGGGCCACGCTCCGCCCTTGACCAGCTCACCGCCGCCGAGACCGATCCGGCACTGGCCGGCCACCATCGGGTCGACGCCGTGCGTGCGCACCTGCTCGACATGGCAGGCGACCACGAAACCGCCCGCAGCCACTACCGCGCGGCCGCTCGCCGGACGCTGAGCCTGCCCGAACAGCGCTACCTGGAGTCGAAGGCCGCCGATAGCTAGTCGTCGATCGCCTGGTAGGCGGCCGTTCGGAAGTCGCGGACGTAGTTCGGTGGGTTGGGGGAGTCCCACGCGCGCTGGGTCAGCAGGACGAGCACCATGTCCTCGCGCGGATCCGACGACCACGACGTGCCGAGGCCACCGTCCCAGCCGTACTGGCCCGGCGTTGCCGCTATGTCGTCCCGGCCGGTGACGACCTGTAGGCCGAAGCCCCAGCCTCGGTGGTCGAACTGGCCGGGAAACAGGCCCGACACTGCCTTCTGGTCCGGCGTCAGGTGGTCGGTGGTCATCAGCTCGACCGACGGCCGGGACAGGATGTCGCGACCGTTGTCCAGCATCAGCCGGCCGAACGTCAGATAGTCGTCCACGGTCGACACCAGGCCACCGCCGCCGGACGGGAACGCGGGCGGGCGGCTCCACTGGCCGTCTGGTGGGTCGCTCACCAGGAGGTCGTCGGTTTGGTACGCGGTCGCGAACCGGTCGAGTTTCGCGGCGGGCAGGTGGAAACCGGTGTCGCGCATGCCGAGCGGGTCGAAGATCCGGTCGGCCAGGAACGTCTCGAGGGACTGCCCGGCGGCACGTGCGATCAGCACGCCCAGCGCCTCGGACCCCGTGTTGTACTGCCACCGCTCGCCGGGCTGGTTGAGCAGCGGCAGCTCGCCAAGGCCCCTCATCCACTCGTCCGGTGTCGGCAGCAGGTCGGGCGCGGGCGGGCCGACGCCGATGCGCGAACGCCGGATGGCCTCCTGGATCGGGTACGTGCCCGGCGGCGCCAGGACGAGCCCCATGCCCATCCGAAACGTCAGCAGGTCCCGCACGGTGATCGGCCGGTGGGCCGGCACGGTGTCGTCCACCGGGCTGTCCAGGCGGCGCAGGACCCGGCGGTCGGCCAGTTCGGGCAGCAGCCGGTCGACCGGCTCGTCCAGGCGCAGCAGGCATTCCTCGACCAGGATCATCGTCGCCGCCGCGATGATCGGCTTGGTCATCGAGGAGATCCGGAAGATCGTGTCCCGCGCGACGGGCGCGCCGCCGACCGCCATGGCGCCGATCGTGTCGACGTGTACCTCGCCGCGTCTGCTGACGAGCGAGACGAGGCCGGGCATCGTGCCTCGGTCGACGTGGCCGGCCATGATGTCGTGCATCCGCCGCAGCCGTGTCCTGGACAGTCCTCCGGTCACCCGGCCATCGTGGCAGAACGGCGCTGGACAAGGCGCCCGCTCATCCGGTCGGGCCGATGACCACATACGCCCATTTGGGTGGAATCATGCAGCTACCCGTAACTCTCTGAGGTTGATAGGCGACTGATGGACTGCACGAAACCTATGATGTCTCTAACTGCCTTAGTCCGAACGAGTTAACTCTTGAGCCACTGCATAACACTGTGCGTGCGATGTCGTCCCACCCCGGCGACCGGTCGGCAACGGCCGGATGGACTCATTTCGAGAAGTGAGACGCACTCATGACGGCTTCCACAGCTGGTTCCCGTCCCCTCCAGCACCGCAATGGTCTCGGCCGGTCCGCCCTCGTGCTCGGGGTGGTCGGCATGGTGCTCGGCGTGTTCGCCGGGGTCACCTGGTTCGTCGTCGTCCCGCTCGGCCTGCTCACGCTGATCTTCGGCGTGTTCGGCGTCAGCGAGAAGCGCCACTACGCCGGGTCGGCCGCCACCACCGCGATCATCGGCACGATCGCCGGCGCGATCACGCTCGCACTGGGCATCTGGGGGACCGGGACGTTCCTGGACAGCCTGCACCCGGCAGCCGGCGCCACGATCACCGGACAGCCCGGCCCGGCCGCGGTCGTCGGCGGCCCGATCATCGCCTGGGGCCAACCGCACGAGCTGGCCACGAACGTGGTCGTCGCGGTCAGCGCGCCGGTGACGTTCACGGCCAACGGCGCCCCCGCCACCCATTCGGTGGTCGTCACCGTGACCATCACCAACTACGGCCGAGCGCCGTACCACCCGGACACCACGGTCCTCAGCCCGACGGCCACCTTCGACGGCCGGCCGCTGAACCAGATCCCGGTGCCCGGCAGCACGATGGTGAGTCAGCCGCGGCCGGCGCCGATCCAGCCCGGCAGGTCGGTCGGCTACCGCGTGGCCTACGCGCTGCCGCAGCCGGCAGGCGAACTGCGCCTGGCGTTCCGGCCCACGCCCGACGCCGCGCAGGCGGTGATCGGCGGTCAGACGTGACCGGCAGAATGACACGGTGACCATGGAACTGGTACCGGTGGCCGACGGCGTGCACGCGTGGCTTCAGGCGGACGGCTCATGGTGGCTCAACAACGCGGGCGTGATCGTGGGCGCCGATGACGTCGTGCTGATCGACACGTGCGCCACCCGCCTGCGGACCGAACGCCTACTGGCCGCCGTCGACGAGGTGGCGGACGGCCGGCCGATCCGGTTGGCGGTCAACACACACCTGCACGGCGACCACACGTACGGCAACGCGCTGCTGCCCGAGTCGACGGTGATCGTGGCACACGAGCGAACCCGCGAGGGCCTGCTCGCCGACTTCATCCTGAACCACACCCCGCCGATCTGGTCGCCGGCACCGGACTGGGGCGTGACGTCGATCCGGCCGCCGACGGTCGTCCTGCGCGACCGGGCCACGCTGTTCGCCGGCCGGCGACGGATCGAGTTGCACCATCCCGGCTATGCCGCCCACACCAAGGGTGACGTGGTCGCCTGGCTGCCCGACGAGGGCGTGCTGTTCGCAGGCGACCTGTTGTTCCACCAGGTGACCCCGCTGGTATTCATGGGCTCGCTGGACGGCGCGCAGCGTTCCCTCGACTGGTTGGCCGGGTTCGCCGCCGACACGATCGTGCCCGGCCATGGCCCGCTGATCTCAGCGGTGGCGTTGCCGGACGTGCTGGCCGCACACGAGCGTTACTACCGGTTGGTCGCGGACTCGGCCCAACGCGGTCAGGCCGCCGGCCGGTCACCGCTGGCCGTGGCGACCGAAACCGAGCTGGCCGAGTTCCGGGACTGGCCGGATGCCGAACGGTTCGTGCTCAATCTGCACCGCGCGTACGCGGACACGACCGCGACCGAGGTCGACCTACTGGTCGCCCTGACCGACGCCGTGACCTGGCGCGGCGGCCCACTGCACTGCGCACTGTGAGTGAGGGCCACGGTCGGCGTGTGGTCCCGAGGGGGGACCACACTCCGACCGTGGCAGTACGTCAGTGACTCGGGAACACGACTCCGGCCGCACTCCCGCCACGCCGCACCGGCTCGCCGGCCGCCAATACGTTGCCGTGCCCGAGGAACTGCAACCCGGTGGCCGCGCCGATGTCCGGTGGAATGATGATCGTCGGATCGAGCGGTGACTTGTTGTTGATCGCGAACGTCTGCCCCAACGCCTGCAACCCCGGTGTCGTGTCGGCGGCGATGAACGACGGCTCCGCCTGACTGGTCGCGGAGTTGCGTTGCGACGCCCTCGGCGCGGCGATCGCGTCGGGCAGGCTCATGCCGAAGTCGATCCGGTTCACCAGGATCTGTAGGACGGTCGTGATGATGCTGGCACCGCCCGGCGAGCCGATCGCCAGCCACGGCCGGCCGCCAAGGAGCACGATCGTGGGCGACATGCTGGACCGGGGGCGCTTGCCGGGCGCCGGCAGGTTCGGGTCGGGCACGCCGGCCTGCAGCGGGGTGAAGTTGAAGTCGGTCAGCTCGTTGTTGAGCAGGAAACCGCGGTGTGGCACCACGATCGCGCTGCCGCCGAGTTCCTCGATCGTGTTCGTGTAGGAGACGACGTTGCCCCATTTGTCCGAGACGACGAAGTGATTGGTATTGGTGCCCTCGACCGGTTCGCGTGCGGCGGTCGGCTGGGTCGGCGTGCAGTTGCCCGAGCCGGCGAACGGGTCACCGGGCGCGACCGGGCTGGTCCCCGCCTGGTTCGGGTTGATCAGGCACGCGCGCTGCTGGCCGAATTGCCGGGACAGCAACTGCTGTTCCGGCACGGTCACGAACCGCGGGTCACCGATGTAGCGGTTGCGGTCGGCGAACGCGAGCCGGGTGGCTTCCAAATAGTGGTGCAGCGCCTGGACCCTGGTTTCCTGCGCCAGGTTGAAGTTGCTCAGGATGTTCAGCGATTCGCCGACCGTGGTGCCGCCGCTGGAGGACGGCGCCATGCTGTAGATGTCGTAACCCCGGTAGTTCACGTGGCTGGGCGCCTGGAACGGCGCGCTGTAGCTGGCCAGGTCGGACAGCTGCATCAGGCCGGGGCGCGGCACGAGCGTGGCGCCGGGGGCCAGCGGCAGGTTGTGCACGGTCTGCACGATGTCGGCGCCGATCGAACCGCCGTACAGCGCGCGCACGCCCTGCCGGCCGATCTGCCGGTACGTGTCGGCCAGGTCCGGGTTGCGCAGCACAGAACCGATCTCGGGCAGTTGGCCGTTCGGCAGGAACAGCGCGGCGGTCGAGCTGAACTGGTCGAACCGGAACGCGTTCTCCCTGGTCTGTTCGCGCAACGTCGCGTTGACCACGAAACCGTGGTCGGCCACCTGCTCGGCCGGCCGCAGGTCGGCGGCGAGGCTGAAGCGGCCGAACCGGTCCAGTGCCTGTTGCCAGGTCATCAGGTCGCCCGGCACGCCGACGGACAACCCGCTGGTCACCGCGGTCGGGAAGGCGAGCGGCTTGCCGGTCGTCGGGTCGATGAACAGGTTCACGTCGGCGGCGGCCGGCGTGGTCTCCCGGCCGTCGATGGTGGTCACCCGGTGGGTGCGGGCGTCGTAGTAGACGAGGTAGCCGCCACCGCCGAGCCCGGCCACGTACGGGTCGGTGACACCGAGGGTCGACGCCACCGCGACCGCGGCATCGGCCGCCGTGCCACCGGCCCGCAGCACGGCCAGCCCCGCCGCCGTGGACTCGGCCGTGTCCGACACCACCGCCCCGCCGCTGCCGATGGCAACGGCCTGTTTCGGTGGTGGCGTCGCGGTTGGCTGGGCCGCTGCCGGGACGGCCGGTAACACCAGGCCTGCCGTGACGAAGGCGATGATCGCGGCGCGGGTGCGCATGTGGCTTCCCCTTCAGGTAGAAACACAGGCGGTCGATACACAGACCTCTGGTTTTACTCCGGTCTCACGGGCTTGTGTCAAAGCAGGCGGTCGGAGATGGTGCTGGCGAACCCGTGTGGCGCGGGGTTGGATGGCGGGTACCCGCTGTTCGCCCGGACCACAGGAGTTCCGATGACCGAGCTGCCCAACGACGTCGTCTCCCTCGTCGACCACTGGCAGCGGGTCCGGCCCGACCGGGAGGCCGTGCGCTACGGCGACCGGTCCTGGACGTGGGCGCAGCTCGCCGACCGGACCCGGCGCAACGCCGCCGGCCAGCTCGCCGCCGGACTGCGGCCCGGCGACCGGGTCGCGTACCTGGACAAGAACCATCCGGCGTGTCTGGAGACCACGCTGGCCTGCGCGCTGGTCGGCACGGCGCACGCGGTGGTCAACTTCCGGCTGGCCGCGGGCGAGATCAGCTACATCATCAACGACGCGCAGGCTCAGGTCTTGTTCGTGGGCACCGAGTTCCTGCCGGTGCTGGCCAAGATCCGCGACGAGCTGCCCACCGTGCGGCAGGTGATCGTCGTCGGCGGCGAGCAGGACGAGTACGAGGACTGGCTGGCCGCGCACGAACCGCTGACCGACGCGCCGCAACAGCCGGGTGACCAGTGCTTCCTGCAGCTCTACACGTCGGGCACCACCGGCTTTCCCAAGGGCGCCATGCTCACCAGCACCGGCCTGACGGCCCACGCGATCGCCACCGCGAAGATGACCGACATCGGGCCGGACAGCGTGTCGATGGTCGCGATGCCGCTGTTCCACGTCGGCGGCTCCGCGTGGGGACTGCTGTCGATGTTCCACGGTGCCAAGGCCGTCGTCGTCCGGGAGATCGATCCGGTCAAGTTGCTCGACGAGATCGTCGAACAGCGGGTGTCGCACGCGTTCCTGGTGCCCGCGGTGTTCGGCTTCCTGGTGCAGGTGCCCGACGTGGCCGAGCGGGACTACAGCCACGTCAGCGGGCTGTTCTACGGCGCGTCACCGATGCCGCTGCCGTTGCTGCGCCGCAGCATGGCCGCGTTCGGCGTCGACTTCTTCCAGGTCTACGGCATGACGGAGGCGTCGGGCGCGGTCACGTTCCTCGGTGCCGATGACCACCGTGACGTGGCCAACGAGCACCGGATGACGTCGGCCGGCAGGCCGGTGGACGGCGTGGAACTGGCCATCGTGGACCCGGCCAGCGGCGAGCATCTCGGCCCTGACGAACCCGGCGAGGTCTGGGTGCGTACGGCGCAGCTGATGACCGGCTACTGGAACAAGCCGGACGCGGACGCCGCCGCGTTCGCGCCCGGCGGCTGGCTGCGCAGCGGCGACGTCGGCCGCATCGATGCCGACGGCTACCTCTACATCGCCGACCGGATCAAGGACATGATCATCAGCGGTGGCGAGAACATCTACCCGGCCGAGATCGAGCGCGTGCTGGCCGAATATCCGGACGTGGCCGACGTCGCGGTGATCGGCGTGCCGAACGAGCGGTGGGGCGAGGTCGGCATGGCGATGGTGGTCCCGGCGCCGGGCACGGAGCTCGACGTCGACGCGCTGCTGGCGTACTGCCGCGAGCACCTGGCCGGCTTCAAGTGCCCCGCGTCGGTGACGATCGTGGCCGAACTGCCCCGCAACGCGACCGGCAAGGTGCTCAAGCGGCAACTTCGGGAGCCGTTCTGGGCCGGCCGGGAACGCGCGGTCTGAGGCGTAGCCGGAACCCGACGACCGGGTTACAGTGGGCCTCACGGCAACTTAACGTGTTGGTTCATGTGCGGGCCGTATCGACTTCCGTGAAATCTCCCACAACTTCGCACGAAACCGCACGCTCGGGCTACGATGTGCGCATGACCATCGCGCTGGAGCAGGTGTTGGCCGAGGCCGGGCTACGGATCGACACGGACCGGTTCCTCTCCCTGGTCCAGGACGCGGCCCGTCGCCTGACCCCGCCGCACCAGGATCCGGCCGGCTATTTCACCGCGGGCCAGCGCGACACGCTGCTCGGCGTCGGGCTGGACCTCAGCCCGCTGCGGCCGGACGAGCCGGACGCCAGAGCGCGCGCCGTGGCCGACCAGGCCGTGCTGCACGACTCGGCGCTCACCGTCAGCGAGGCGGCCCGCACGGTCGGCGTGGACACCAGCCGGATCCGGCATCGCCTCGCCGCCAACCGGCTGATGGGCTGGAAGGACCGCGGCGGCTGGCGGCTGCCCGCATGGCAGTTCACCGAGCAGGGCGTGCTCCCCGGCCTGGAACAGGTGATCGCGGCGATGCCCGACGACCAGCCCGCGCTGGTGATCGCCGCGTTCATGACCACGCCGCAGGAGGACCTGATGGCCGCGTCGCGCGCGATCAGCCCGTGCGAGTGGCTGCTGTCCGGCGGTGACCCGCAACGGGTCGCCCGGCTGGCGTCGATGCTCGGCACCCCTGCCTGACACTCGCGAAACGAGACGACTGGACCCGAATGGCCCGGCTACCCCAGCCGCCTGATCCTGCCGTCCTTGCCGGCCTGCTGCGCCCGGACGAGGACATCGTGGCGATCGATCCGGCGACCCCGCTGGTCCGCGTCTTCACCGTCGCCGGCCGGCATCCGCAGCAGTGGGACACGTTCCGCCACACCGGCCCACTGCCACACGCGCGGTTCGACCCGCACCCACCCGGCCCGCGCGGCCGCCCGACCGACAGCCCTGACCAGGGCGTGCTGTACTTCGGGCTGAGGGCTCGAACCAGTGTGGCCGAGGTGTTCCAGGACACGTCTATTGTGGACAGAGTGACCCGGCGCCCGTTCATCGTGGTGTTCCGGCCGACGCGGGCCCTGCGGCTGCTCGACCTGGTCGGCCTGTGGCCGACGCGGGCCGGCGCGTCCCAGGAGATCAGCAGCGGCCCCCGCGAACGCACCCAGGAGTGGGCCCGCGCGATCCGCGCCGCACGCCCGGACCTGGACGGCCTGTGGTACCGGTCCTCAATGGACTCCGGCTACCCGGCCGTGTGCCTGTGGGACCCACCGTCCGGCGACGCCATCCCGGACTCACCGGACGCCCTGGTCCCACTCGACCACCCCGGCCTCGACATACCACTGGCCCGAATCTGCCAGGAACTGAACTACACCCTGCTGGGCTGAGGCAATCCCACATCCGCTCAGCCATCAGCACTGGCTCAGCCCATACACGATCCGTGATAGGCTGATAATATGGAGTTGACGACGGGCACGATGATTCGGCAGGCGCGACGGCAGGCGCGGCTGTCCCAGACTGATCTTGCACGGCGTGCCGGTGTCGCTCAGTCGGTCATCAGTGCCTACGAAGCGAATCGGCGGGAGCCGAGCTTCCCCACGCTGGTCAAGCTGGTCGAGGCCACCGGTCATCGACTGGCTGTGGAGCTGATAGCGCCGCCACCGGATCAGATGGGTCTTCCCGACAGCCGGCTGGGTCGGCGGCTGCGGCAACACCGTCGGGCCGTCAAGGAGATCGCAGCTCGGCGGGGCGCGCGGAACGCGCGAGTGTTCGGCAGTGTCGCGCGGGGCGAGGACACCATGAACAGTGATGTCGATCTGCTGGTGGATCTGGATGACGATGTCGGCGTAGTGTCCTTGGCAGGTTTGCGCCGGGAGTTGACGGAACTGCTGGGGGCTGCGGTCGATGTAGTACCCGCTGCCACTCTCAAACCTGGCATGCGGGATCAGATTCTGACTGAGGCGATCGCGCTGTGAGTCGTCATGATGATCAGCGTTTGATAGACATTCTTGCAGCGGCTGATGCGATCGCCAGCCACCTCCAGCGCGGTGGAATCGAGGACGGGCTGGTATTCGATGCAGTGCGCGTGCGATTGATCGAAATCGGTGAGGCGGTCAAAGCGATCAACTCCGAGGTACTCGCGACCGAGCTCGACATTCCTTGGGTCGATGTCGCCGGGATGCGTGATCACCTCGCGCACCGGTATTTCGACACCGCTCACAGCATCGTGCAGGCCACGGTGATTGACGACCTACCACCGCTCGTCGCTGCCGTTCGGCGACTCATCAGGCGGATTGACCCCGATTTCCAGGGGTAAGCGGCGGCCTTGGCGTCGTGTAGGAGCTGCCGCAACGCTACGGTGCGTCGCGGCCCAGTTAGTTGGCTTTGAGGTGGCGGGACCACCAGTCGAGCACCGCGTGGAAGCGTTGTACGCGGTGGCGTGGCTTGCCGGAGCGGGTCAGTTCGTGGCCCTCGCCGGGGAACACCAGTAGTTCCGCTTCCGCGCCGGCCCGTCGTAGGGCCACGAACATCCGTTGCGCCTGTTCGAACGGGCAGCGCAGGTCGTTCTCGGAATGCACCACGGCGAACGGGATGCGGACCTGGTCGGCGTAGGTGACGGGGCTGACGCGGCGCTGCTCGGCCGGGTCCGAGCCGACGTAGCGGTCGGTGAAGAACCAGCCGATGTCCGAGCTGCCGGTGAACGAGTCCCACGCGTTGACGGCACGTTCCGACCACGCCGCCTGGAACCGCTCGCCGTGGTGGGTGGCCAGCCAGCTGGTCATGTAACCGCCGTAGGAACCGCCCATCACGCCGACCCGTTCCGCGTCGCACTCCGGTCGGGCCAGCGCCGTGTCCAGCACGGCCAGGATGTCGGCCACGTCCACGGTGGTCATCGATTCGGCAGCACGACGGCATAACCGGCCGCCGCGTACACCTGGGCCTCGTCGTAGAAACCCCACCCGTGGTACATGAACGGGCCGCCGTGGATGCACAGCAGCACCGGGTGCGGGCCGGGGCCTTCCGGCAGCACCAGCCAGCCGTGTACCGGGTAGCCGTCGGGCGAGGTGCCGTCCAACTCGGTCAGCGGCCGCAGGCCGGCCGCCTGCAACGGTGTCGCGAAGTCGGTCAGCGTGGTCGTCTGGTCGCCATCGATCAGCACCACTTCGCCCGGACTGTCCGGAGTGGACACCACAGCCGCGATCCGGCCGGCGTCGGCCGTGAACGACTTCACCGAACCGTGCTCGCCGGCGAGCACCGGCAGTTCCGCCAGGGTGACGCCCACCGCGTCCATCGGCACCCGGCGCAGTTCGATCGCGCCGCGGTTGCGCATCGCGACGAGCACGCCGTCGTCGGTCACGATCGGGGGGCCGGCCATCGTCTCGCAGTCGATCGTCTCGACGTCGGTCAGCCGGCGTGGCGTGCCCGCCTCGCCTGAAGCGAACGGCACCGCCCACAGGCCGCTGTTCTCCGCCTCGGCGTCGCCCGGACCGTCGTGTTCGGTGCCGAAATACACCACGGTGCCGTCGTCGGCGACCGTCGGCATCGCCGTCCACCCGCTCGCCTGGGCCAGCAGCACCGGCGTGCCGCCCGCGGCCGGCACGGCGTAGATGTCGCTGTGCACGGTCTCCTCGACACCGAGGTCCCGTGGCGCGGTGACCACCACGTACTGGCCGTCCGGGGTCCACACGGCGTCGCCGACGTCGCACCGGCCGTCGGTCAACTCGACCGGTTCCGGCAACTCCGCATCGGGGTCGAGCGCCGTGCCGAGGTCCAGCGCGTAGAGCCGGGCGTGCTGGTCCACCAGGTAGCCGACGTCGTCGAGGCGGTAGTCCATCCTGGTCAGCCGGCGCGGCGCCTCGGCGTCCGATTCCGGCGCGCCTGGCCACTCGTCGGTCGACGTGCCGTAGCGGCCCGGCTCGGCCACCCTCGTCGTGAACGCGATCCGCCGCGAGTCCGGCGCCCAGGCCAGCCCGGACACGCCGGCGTGCAGCGTGGTCACGCAGCGCGCGTCACCGCCGTCGCTGGGCATCACGTGCAACTGCTGCTTCTGGATGCGGTCCTCGCCGCCCGCCTTGCGCAGGAACGCCAGCCAGCGGCCGTCCGGCGACAGCCGTGGCGAGCCGTCCTTGGCGCCCCATGTCCACGGCCGTGGCACGCCGCCGTCGAGCGGAATCCGTTGCAGCGCCGAGTGATACTCGTTGGCGTCGGCATCGGGGCGGGCCACGGCGACCACGAGCAGGTCACCGCGCAGGGTGGGACTGCTCGGCTGGCGCAGCAGCGCGACGTCATCTGGGCGCATACCGAATACGCTACCGCCCAGCCGTTAGCACCGCGTACGAATTGTCGACAAGATGGTCACGGTCGGGACTCAGCTGCGGCGGCGCATCCGGATCAGGCTCGCCACGATCGTCACGACCAGCACACCGACCACGACGATCAAGGACAGACCAGGCCCCGGCACCGGCACCGCGATGGACTGCCGCCCCGACTTGAACGGCTGCCAGTCCTCCCGCACCGCCTCCAGGATCAGCTTGCCGCCGATGAACAGCAACAGGACCGACAGGCCGAACCGCAGATAGACCAAGCGGCGCAACAGATCCCCCAGCAGAAAATACAGCTGCCGCAGGCCCATCAAGGCGAACGCGTTCACCGCGAACACCAGGTACCCCTCGCGGGTCAGGCCGAACACCGCAGGGATGGAGTCCAACGCGAACAACAGGTCCGTGGTGCCGATCGCGATGATCACCACCAACATCGGCGTGACCATGCGCCGGCCGTCCACCCGCACGAACGACCGGGAGCCGTGGTACTTCCGGGTCACCGGCACGATTCGGCGCAACAGTCGCAGCGCCGCGTTCTCCACGTACTCGGTCTCATCGCCATTGGGCGACGCGCGGACCAGGCGGTAGGCCGTATAGATGAGGAAAGCGCCGAACACGTAGAACACCGCGACGAACCGGCTGATCAGCGCGGCGCCCGCCAGGATCAGCGCGCCGCGCAGCACCAGGGCGATGAGAATGCCGACCAGCAGCACGCGATGCTGGTGGATCACGGGCACCGCGAACGCGGTCATGATCACCAGGAACACGAACAGGTTGTCCACCGACAGCGAATACTCGGTGATGTAGCCGGAGAAGAACTCGCCGGCGTACCGGCCGCCCGCGAACACCCAGACCAGCAGGCCGAACACCACGGCGCCACTGACGTAGCCGACCACCCAGCGCGTGGCCTCGGCCATGGTCACCCGATGCGGTGCCCGGTCGACCACGAACAGGTCGAGCCCGAAGACGGCCAGCAGTCCGGCGATCGTCGCGAACCACAGCCACACCGGGACATTCACGTCAGCCGACCTCCGGATCCGGGCACGCGCCACCATCCGGAGGTCTCTCCCGCCAGCGAAACCGCTGGCCGACGGCACCGGGAGCGTCGCTGCCCCGTGTTGACGACACCGCCGCGAAGGAATACTCCCCTCCACGCCGTGGTCATTCTCGTTCATCGGCTCCGGTCCGGTTCGAGCGGGTATCCCCTGAGGGTTTCTCAGCTGGTGGCCATTACTGTCGGCTTTGTGCCGCGATCCCGCCGTTTCCGTGTCCGATGGCTGCTTGTCGGCCTGGTCGTCGTGCTGGCCGCGGTGGGTGCGGTGATCGGGATCAACGCCGCCACCCGACCCGCGGTGGTGCGCGCGCAGAGCCTGTTCATCCCGGTGGTGGACGGGCCGGCGCACGACCAGCACGTCCAGTTGGACGCCACCGCGTACTTCCCGGCGCGGACACCGGCCCCCGCCGTGCTGATCGCGCCGGGCTTCGGCCAGACCAAGACGTCGGTCGACAGCCAGGCACAGGATCTGGCGCGCCAGGGTTTCGTGGTGCTCGCCTACACGCCACGCGGTTTCGGCCGCAGCACCGGGCTGATCGGGCTGAACTCGCCGGACTACGAGATCGCCGACGGCCGCCAGCTCATCGACTGGCTCGCTGCCCGGCCCGAGGTGACCAAGGACGGCCCGAACGACCCACGGATCGGCGTGACCGGCGGCTCCTACGGCGGCGCCCTGTCCCTGATGCTGGCCGGGTCCGACCGCCGAGTGGACACGATCGCGCCGGTGATCACCTACAACGACCTTTCCCAGACTCCCGCGGCTGGCGCGTTCGCCGATGGCGGCGTGTTCAAGCGGTCCTGGGCCGGCCTGCTGTTCGGCGATGGCTTGGGCGGCGGGGGCTCGAATGCCGTGTGCGGCCGGTTCGTGTCTGAGGTGTGCCAGGCGTACCAACAGATCGCGACCACCGGCCGCGCTACCGCGCCGACCGTCGCCCTGCTGCGGCGCGACTCGCCGGTCAGTGTGACCAGCCACATCACCGTGCCCACGCTGCTGGTGCAGGGGGAGCAGGACACCCTGTTCGGCCTTGACCAGTCCGACGCCAACGCACGCCAGATCACTGCGGCCGGCGGCCGGGTCAAGATGATCTGGTACGACGGCGGCCACGACGGCGCGGCCCCGAATGCCGCGCTACAGCAGCAGATCACCGACTGGTTCCGGCACTACCTGTCCGGCCAGGGCGCCGATCCCGGCACCGCCTTCCAGTACGACGTGCAGGGCTCGTTCCGCAGCAACGGCACGCCGTCCGTCCGGACCGTCACCGCGCCCGCGTATCCGGGCCTGGCCGGTGCGGGCACCCAGCGGCAAACGCTTGCGCTGGCCGGTCCGGCCACGCAGCAGGTGCTGAACCCGCCCGGCGGCGCTCCGGCCGCGATCAGCGGGATGCCCGGCCTGACCGGCGTGCTCGGCGGCGCGGCTGGTCGGCTGTCCTCGGACATCCCCGGTGAGAACGCGTCGTTCGTCACAGCGCCGTTGAGCAGCCAAGTGCTGGTCGCAGGTTCGGCCACGGTCGGGCTGCGGGTCAGCGGTGTCGGGCAGGCGGTGTTGTACGCCAAGCTGTACGACCTGGCGCCGAACGGGACGCGCACACTGCCCGGCGCCACCGTGGCCCCGATCCGGATCGACCCGTTGCCCGCGGACGGCACGCCCATCGACGTCAGCGTGACGTTGGCGGGCATCGTCCAGCCGGTGCAGAGCGGCCACCGGCTGGCACTCGTGGTGTCCACCACCGACCAGAGCTACGCCAACCTGACCCAGCCGGGCGTCCTGCGGATCGGCCTGACCTCGGCGCAACTGTCCGTGCCCGTGGTGCCCGGCCGAGCCGGATCGGCTGCTTTGCCGGTGCCACAACTGATCGCGATCGGCGTGGTGCTGGCGCTGTGCCTGGTTGCCATTGTCTACATGCTGTTGCGTCGCCGTCGCGCCGACGATTTTGCGCCAGATCTGGCGGACGTGCCGCTCGTGCTGGAAGGGCTCAGCAAGTCGTATCCCGGCGGGGTGGTCGCCGTGGACGACCTGTCGTTCCGGGTGTCGCAGGGCCAGGTCGTGGGGCTGCTCGGCCCGAACGGCGCCGGCAAGACGACCGCGCTGCGGATGATGATGGGCCTGGTCCATCCGTCGGCCGGGTCGATCCGGGTCTTCGGGCATCCGGTCGTGCCGGGATCGCCGGTGCTGGCGCGGATCGGCTCGTTCGTGGAGGGCGCGGGCTTCCTGCCGCACCTGTCCGGCATGGCCAACCTGACCCTCTACTGGGCCGCCACCGGCCGACCGCCCGAGGACGCGGGGTTCGACGAGGCGCTGGAGATCGCCGGGCTCGGCGACGCCATCCGCCGTCGCGTCGGCACGTACAGCCAGGGCATGCGGCAACGGTTGGCCATCGCGCAGGCCATGCTCGGCCTGCCCGACCTGCTGGTCCTCGACGAGCCGACCAACGGCCTCGACCCGCCGCAGATTCGCGACATGCGCGACGTGCTGCGCGATTACGCGGCCGGCGGCCGGACGGTGCTCGTGTCCAGCCACCAGCTCACCGAGGTGGAGCAGACCTGCACACACGTAGTTGTGATGCACCAGGGCCGCCTGGTCGCGGCAGGCGAGGTCCGGGAGATCGTCGGTGGCGGCGGCGAAACGCTGTTCCGAGTGGACGACGCGGAACGCGCCATCGGCGTGCTACGCGCCCTGCCCGACCTGGCTTCGGTCGATATCGGCGTCCAGGACGGCCAGGTGCACGCCCGGTTGAACGGCGTGCCCCGGTCGACCGCGGTGGATGCCCTGGTGAAGGCTGGCGTCGCCGTCGACCAGGTCGGCCCGCGCGGCCGCCTCGAAGACGCGTTCCTGCAACTGGTCGGGGGTGCGGTCAAGTGACCGAGCTGGCGAGGAAACCCAGCACCACGGCGTACCGGCCGGAGCACACTCTGCCCGTGCGGGTCGAGCTGATCCGGCAGTTCCGGCGCAGGCGAACCCAGATCGCATTGGGGTTCCTGGTCGTGTTGCCGTTCCTGCTGCTGATCGCGTTCAAGATCGGCAACGGCAGCAGCAACCGCAACTCGGGCCAGTTGGTGGACCTGGCCACGTCCAGCGGTGCCAACTTCACCGTGTTCGCGCTGTTCGCGTCGGCGAGCTTCCTGCTGGTCGTCGTCGTGTCGCTGTTCTTCGGCGACACGGTCGCCAGCGAGGCGTCCTGGTCGAGCCTCAAATACCTGCTGGCCGCACCCGTGCCGCGCGGGCGGTTGGTGCGGCAGAAGGCGATCGTGGCCGGCATCCTCACCGTGATCGGCCTGGTCGTGCTGCCGGCGGTGTCACTGCTGGTCGGCGTGCTCTGGTACGGCACGGGCGACATGGTCGGCCCGGCAGGCGACGCGCTGCCGTTCGGGACCGCCATCGGCCGGATCGGGCTGGCTGTCGTATACCTGCTGCTGCACCTGCTGTGGGTGGCCGCGCTGGCGCTGCTGCTGTCGGTGTCCACGGACGCGCCACTGGGCGCGGTCGGCGGCGCGGTACTGGTGTCGATCCTGTCGCAGATACTCGACTCGATCACCGCACTGGGCGGCCTGCGCGAGTACCTGCCGACGCACTACGTCTACGCGTGGGCGGACCTGCTGAGCCCCGACGTGGACTGGGGCGACATCGCCCGAGGCGTGCTGTCCGCCCTGATCTACGCCGCGATCTTCGCCGCGCTCGCGATCCGCCGCTTCAACCGCAAGGACATCACCAGCTGACCACCGGCCATCGAGCGATCAATACCCGAGAATCGTCGCGGCTTGTCCGATCAGCCATCGTGCACCAAGCTGTTCTGCGAGAACTTACGGCGCTGTTGCCCACAATGCGCTGATCGGCATGGCTCGAAACCGTGGACCGAACGGCAACGTCTCAGTACCGGTATACAGCACGAGCCCGACAATCAGATCCTCCCCCAGCCGGTCCGCCAGGTGGCGCAAGCCACGGAAGTCCTCGCTCCGCACCGTGGACGCGGCCTTGACCTCGACAGCCACGACCTGACGACGGCTGTTCTCCAGAATCACATCAACCTCGACCTTGTCCTTGGTGCGGTAGTGAAACAGCTCGACATCCTGTTCCGACCAGGTCGTCTGACGGCCGAGCTCGGAGATCACGAATCCTTCCAACAGCGGCCCCAACATCCCCCCGACCTCACCCAACGCAGCAGCGTCCAAGCCGCACAGGTTGGCCGCTATCCCGGAATCCACCATCGCCACCTTGGCAGTCGACACGGCTCGCGTGCTCAAGTTTCGTGACCACGCCGGAATCCGCTTGATCAGGAAAACCTCCTCCAACAGATGCAGATAGCGGCTGGCCGTGTCACGCGGCAAACCCAGTTCCCCACCCAGTGCACCCGGCACCAACAACTGCCCCGACCGGGCCGCGACCAGCCTGGTCAACGCGTGCATCTGCGGACCCCGTTCGATCTCGGACAACTGGATCACATCACGATTGACCAAATCCGACACATACGACTTGAAGAAACGCGCACGACGCTTGCCGACCCGGGCGATCGCCTCGGGGAAACCACCCCGCACGATGCGTTCCACATAGTCCGCCCGAGCCACGGCAGACGTATGCGTCAACTCCACGCCATGCTCGAAGACGGCATCGATGAACCCGTCCGGTGCGCCGTCGATCTCACCCTGCGACAACGGCCACAGCTCGACGGTCTCCATCCGACCCGGCAACGCATCCGGCACATCACGCAACGCCATCACCCGCTCCGACCCGGTCAACAGGAACCGCCCCGGCCGCGGATCGGCATCCACTGTCTCCTTGATCGCGAGCAGCAACTGGGGCACACGCTGCACCTCGTCGATCACCATCGGACCACCGCTCGCGACGAACTCAGTCGGATCGTACTCGGCCGACTGCCGGGTACCGACACGATCAAGACTGCGCCACACCGCACTGTGGTTATGGCCGATCTGAGCAACCAACGTGCTCTTGCCACACTGCCGAGCCCCGTTGACCAGCACCACCCGAGTATCAGCCAGCGCCTCCTCAACGGCTGCCGCCGCATGCCGCGGTAGAATCCGACCGATCGGCGACGCGGGTACACGCGATGTCATAGACGAGATCATGGCATACCATGCGTGTTTGGACGCACATGCCATGCGTGTTTAGACGCTAACTCTGTAGGTGCCTGGTCGCCACGCTCACGCGTACTTGGCCGTCACTGATGTCCCTTCCGGGCAAAGTGACGGTGTTCGGGTTAGTTGGCCCGACCGTGCCGTCAGCACGGAACGGATACGTTCCCGGTACCGTCGGCCAGCACAAGCGGTGAGCCTTGACCAGCCCCCCCGCGATGGCGGAAGAGACCTCCGGCCAGTGGTGTGCGCCCGGAAGTGGTGTATGCCCGGGACACCGGAGACTTTCATGGGGCTGGTCAGCGATTTTGCTGTCATTGGTGGTATCGCGTGCGCTGTGGTGTACGCGGTCGCCCGACTGCTCGCACTCCTTATCGTCCTACGTGGAACTCGGCCCAGTCAGCGAGCGGAACTCGTTCGTGCGGTGGCAGAACTGTTCCGCCACGGGCGACGGGCCTCCGAACCAGGAGCTGCTGTGCTCCGCAGGGAGCCGCCTGACCGTGAGTCCGCAGACTGACCCGGGCACGAGACCTCGGACTGTCACTGTTCGCACCTACTTAGCGGATTGCGGATCAGGTGTTCGGTCTTCCGCCACCTTCGAGCGGAACGACAACTGAGGCTCAACGATCTCTTGGTTCAAGAGCTGTTGATCTATCCGACCTGAGCCCTAACGTGGACTGGGCGACAACGCGCGCGGTGTCCTGTCCGCACTGATCTTCGCCGCGCTCACGATCCGCCGCTTCAACCGCAAGGACATCACCAGTTGACCACCGGCAGGTCAGTCTGCGCGAAGTCCTTGCCGACAAACAACAACGGCTCCTTGGCCACATAAGCTGTCGCATAGGTGAGACAGTCACCGAAATTGAGCCCGGCGCGGTTTCGGCCCTTTCCGAAATGGCTGAACGCATCGAGCGCCACCGCCCAGTGGTCTTCCGTGAATGGCACAGTCGCAATCCGCGCCTCCTGGAGCAACCGGGCCAGCAGCAATCGGCCACGCAATCCGAGATAGCCGATCAGCACCATCCCGGCCTCCACCTGCGTCGGTGCGCCGATCTTTGGCTGTTTGTCGGCTGCGATGCAATCCTCAAGCCGCTCGTAGCCCGGCTCCTTCTTGAGAATCGAGACGATCGCCGAGGTATCGATGATCATACGCCGTCAGGCCCATACCCGAGAATTGCTTCTCTGTCCGCTTTGGTGATGACAGCATTCCGGAAGTCATCCGGGATCTGTGGCCAGATCTCCTCCTCCAGAACACGATGCAATCGCCGTCTCCGCTCCTCCGTGCTCTCCAGCGCGACCAATTGATCGCGCTGCGCACGGAGCGCTTCGCGGATCGCACCGGTCTTGGAGTTCCCGGTCAGTTCGGCGACCTCGGCGGCCAGCCGCTCGGTCTCCGCGTCCTTGATGTTGAGGGCCATGGTGTAATGGTACCCGGCATGGTGCAGCTCTACCAATCGGGCATCACGAGCTGGTCAGGTGTCCAGCTACCGTGGCCATTGCCTCGTTGACCGCGTCGCGCGATTGGTCCGTGTGGTCGAGCACGTCGAAGCCATGTCTGCCGTCCGGCACTTCGATCATCTGCACGTCGGTGTTGGAGTCCTTGGCCCTGGCCAGGAAGTCGTCCACGGTGGCCTGCAGCTCCGGGCGTTCCTGGCCGACCCTGGTCAGCACGATCGGTCGGCCGGGCTGGACCGGGTCATCGTGCATGGCCGGATAGCTGAGCGCGAGACAACGCAGCCAGGTCGGCGATTCGGCCAACCATCGCCCGATCAGCCAGCCGCCGCCGGAGAACGCCCAGATCGCGATTCGATCCGGGTCGACGCCCGGCATGGCCCGCACCTCGTCGATGATGTCGACCAGTTGCTCCGTCGCCATCGGCACATCGGGCCCACCGTGGTACGGCAGGACCGGTACCACGGCGACCAGACCTCGTTCTGCGGCCAAGCGGCCGTAGCCTCGGTAGATCTGCCAGTCCCGTGGCTGCACCGGCAGTTCGGCCGGCACTGGGCCGTGCACGAACACGACGGCCGGCAGTTGCCCGCCGGCCGCTCCCCGGTACGTGTCGCACCGGGGCAGTCGCTCGTACACGATGCCCTCGCTCGGCGGATCGAGCACGAACGGCGGGTCCGGGAAGGCCGGCCGCGTCATGGTCGCTTCGCCTTCGGCAGTCGGGCGACCACGCCGTCGTAGGACGTGTCCACCAGTTCGCGTACTTCTTCGGCCGGCACCTTGCCTCCCAGTTTGATTGTGTTCCAGCCGTATCGGCCGATGTGGGCGTTCATCGTGATGTCGTCCGGGTAGCGGTCGCGCCATTCACTGGCGGCTTCCGCGGTGGGGCCGCACTTCACGCCGACCGTCTGTGCTTCCACGCCGATGAAGGCGAACGCCTTGCCGCCCACCTTGCAGACCAGTTCGCCGTCACCCCAGGGGTAAGTCTCCTCGGCGGCGGGCTTGGCCAGGCAGTATTTGATCAGCTCGTCCAGGGTCATCCCGGCTGCCGGTTAGGCGACCTGACCTGCCTTGACAGCGGCGACGAGTGCGGTGATGTCCACGGACAGGACTGGGCCGGTGGGGTTCTTGCTGTCCCGCATCGCGCCCTGCGCGGCCAGCTCCACGCAGTTTTGGCCGCCGTCCGAGCCGCCGCTGTAGGTGGACTTCCGCCAGGTCAGATCGCTCATCGGCCCTCACTTCATCGCGTGCTCCCTTGCCTTGCCAGCGTAGCAATGAGGTCCAAGGTTTTGGCGGGGTCCAGCGCGACCTTGCCCAGCCTCGCCACATAGCTTTGCAGGATCTCGATGTTCTGCTTGTCCTCTACGAAGGTGTGCGCTCCCTTGCGCTCCAGATGGGCAACCGTGTCGCCGCGCGCAAAGCCAAGCAGGTAAACCGATTGGTGGAATCCTGCGTCCGGGCTCACCTCGCTGGGCACGATCCGAAGTCGCACGTTTGAGCGGTCAGCGGCTTCCAGTAGGGCCTGCAACTGCCGGCTCATGAGCGCATGGCCGCCCAGTCGCCGGTGCAACACGGCTTCGTCCAGAATGATGTCGAGCGTGGGCGGCTTCGCCTTGTCGAGAACACGCTGCCTGAGCATCCTCCACTCGACCCATTGTTCGATCTGCTCGGGCGACGAACCTTCTGCTTTCATGAGCGCACGAGCGTATTCGGCTGTCTGCAACAGACCTGGCACCAGCAGGGTCTCGACACTGACGAAGGATGTGGCATCGGCCTCAAGTCGCATCAAGGGTGTCGGCGCCGCCGGCCCGTCGAGTATCCAGCGGCCCGGCTCGTCCTGGCGCTCCACCAGGTGCAGGAGTTGGCCACGGTCGTGGCCCTTCACCTTGTAGACCACCAGTAGCGAGGCCAGGTCGGCGGTGGAGATGCACTGCTGGCCGTTCTCCATTCTGGACAGTTTGGACTGCTGCCAACCGAGTTCGTCGCAGACGACCTCCAGGCTGAGGTCTCGTTGCTTGCGGACGTGTTGCACGTCCCCGGCCAACCCACTCCGAACCACGGTCACCAGCTTCTGCGGCCCACTGCTGCCCATGCGTCCTCCCAAACTCGTCTGATCCATTGTCATCAAGACAATCAGATCTCAACGAATCTCGCATTCACCCGATAGCCTGTTGCTGGAATCGCATATTTGCCACGGGTTAGTTTGGCAGCGCTTCGGGGTCAGCGGACGCCGGCCGCGTCCATGCCGCGTAGTTCCTTCTTGCTGCCCCTGGGCGGGCGGGTCATGGCACGCCGCCCACCTGAGCACGCGCTACGACCGGGCGGCGTTGTCTTGCAGCGCCGTCGCTTGCGGGGACCCGTCGCCGATGGCGGCCGCCAGTTCTCGGTTCGCCTGGTCGGAGTTCTGGAGTTCCTGGAGATACCGCATGGCGGCGCCGGGGTTCATGGTCCAGGACGGGTTGCGTTCCAATGCCCGAAGCTCGGACACGCTGAGGTTACGCACGGCGACCACGCCGTTTGCCTTGACCAGCAGGATCGTGCCGATCGTGATCATCGCGTTCTCGGTCTTGTCCAGCGCCGTGATCAGGCCGGCTACCGCGCCGCCGTCGGCCGCGTTGACTTGCGACTGCGGCTTGTCGACCAACTGGATCTCCAGCGCGCGTTCCAGCTTGGTCAGCCGCTCGGTGACGGCAGGTTCGTGGAACGCCGACCGGACGCGCAGGGTGAACCGCTGGAACCACGAGCCGATGATCGGCAGGTCTGCGATCTCGATGTCGACGCGGAAGTGCTCGATCATCGCCGTGAACGCCGCCTTGACGTCCTCGGCGGCCGCCGCGTCGGCGAGATAGATCGTCGCGTCGATGAGCCCGGGCTTCAGCGCGGGTGCCGACGATGCGCGGTGGACTTGGGCATACGGATAGCCATCATGCGGCTGCATAGGGCCGGACCCGATGAGATCGCTGGCGGTCGGTATGCCGTCGTGCGGACGGATGGTGCCGTCCTCCGGCTGCGGCTCGGTT
>WNGR01000617.1_pt1 | contig 55511 bp, 53 predicted proteins | sample 5407581 | NCBI WGS metagenome assembly WNGR01 (sample SAMN13153383, study PRJNA577476) | soil metagenome | isolation source: 80 cm soil or saprolite under Garry oak tree replicate 2 | place: USA:California | collected 2016-06-15 | reverse complement strand
TGTTCCTGGCCGCGGCGGCGCTGCTCGGCATCGAGCCGCGGAACGCGTTCGTCGTCGGGGACAGCGTCTGGGACCTGCTGGCCGCCCGCCGCGCCGGGGCCATGGGAATCGGCCTGCTGTCCGGCGGCTACGGCCGGGAGGAGCTGGAGCGGGCCGGCGCCTACCGGGTCTACGCCGACCCCGCCGACCTGCTCGCCCGCGCCCACGAGGTGGGCGTCCGCCTCGGCTGAGCGCCCGGCCCTGGCCTGGTCACCAAAGACACCATCGCCGGCAGTACTGGGCGCAGCCGGCACGAGCCCTTCAGGACCTTCGTGCTGCTATCGAAGTAACAGGCCGAGACCCTCGTAGTCGCCGAAATCCTCGAAGTCCTTGACGTTCAAGGTTGCGAGCGGCAGGCCGTAGGCCAGCGCACAGGCGGCGACCCAGGTGTCATTCGCCGGTCTGGCTCGACCCCTCCGGATCGCGGCGGCTGAGATCCGGCCCCACGTCCTGGCAACGTCATCGCTGTAGGGGAGGACGATCACACCGTCCAGCCAGCTCGCTAACGCATCGCGGTTCCGGCGGCCCCACTGGCGTAACTCCGCCCACTGAGTCAGCTCACCGATGGTGACGAAGGTGACGCATGGCTGCTTGCCCATCAGCCGTCCCAGGACCTGCGGCGGAAGCCGGCGCTTGAGGCTGAGGGACGAAACGTCGGTGTCGAGAACTATCCGGTCCATGAAGGTCACGCGGGGTCACTACGGCGCATCGCCGAGACGTGGGCCAGGAATTCGTCGAGTTCCGCGTCGGTGTCGAACACGCCGTCCTGCGCAAGGTCGTCGGCAGACTCGATCGCGCGCACGCCCTTGCGCCGAGCCTGCTGATCGACCGACTCGGCGCCGCGCTCTGGCGGAACCGGCATATAGTCCGCTCTGCTCGTGGTCACCGTCACTCCCGGTTTGAGGACCTCCTCCAGTATCACACTCCCACGTCGAGCACTTCCTGCTGCATGGGTTTTGTTAGGGATTCCCGTTGCTGGCGCATGGGTGCCGCATGGACCGGCTGAAATCGGCATTTTCCCAGGTAGGACTGCATTGTCATCTGGATGCCGTGCGTGGTGCCCGGGTCCAGCAGGTGAACCGCGTCGCCGCGGCCCGGCACGTGAGCCCTGCCGCGATCCGGGCGCTGGTCACGCAGTACACCCAGGGCCGGACTCTGGGGTTCCTGGGCGAGCCGCGGGTGGATGTCCTTACACTCAATATCGCCCTCGATCAGAAGTACCCGCTCCAGGGATAAGGCCCCGCGCCCGGAGGAACCGCGCCCCGGCGGTTACCTCCGGGCGCGGCCACCTGAGCGGTTGGTGGAGACGCACGGCCGCCCGCAGGCTTCCGTGCCGGTCGAGGGCCGGACGACGCGCCCCCGGCGGCACCGCCGGGCACGGAAGACGGGCGCCGGGCGCGCCCGGAGAGCTAGTGGATCACCAAGGCGGCGATGATGGCGAGCACCAGAGCCACGCCGATCACGACCGCCGCCAGCGTGGCGACCCGGCTGCGCGGCGCCCGCATGCTCCAGGCCTGAGTCGCCTCCGGCCCCCCCGACCGATCCACGAAGGCGCGGAACTGTGCCGTGCTGCCTGAGCCGTCAGCCTCGTCATGTTCGCGCATGCCTCGAACTTAGCGGAAGCTCGCAGGTCAGGAGGGGGCAATCGGGCAAATTGACGTCCTCCCCGCCCTGAAGCTGAAGGACTCCGTTGGGAAATTCATCTTCCGGGCAGATCTTCATCGTTGATGTTCCTGAGTGGCCTGGTCGTCGGCGGAAGGAGGGGCGAGATGTCGTTGGAACCGCGATTGGATGATGGGGTGCCGGAGCTGACGGCTCGGGTGGTGCGGGCAGCGTTCCCCAGGGGGTCCTTGGCCGTCCGGATCCGGGAAGCACTCGGGCCGCTGTTCGCGGACGAGGACTTCGCTGCGGCCTTCCCCCGGCAGGGCCGGCCGGCGGTCTCGCCGGGCGCGCTGGCGCTGGTGTCCGTGCTGCAATACGCGGAGGGGCTGTCTGACCGGCAGGCCGCCGACCAGGTGCGGGCCAGGCTGGACTGGAAGTTCCTGCTCGGCCTGGAGCTGGATGATCCCGGCTTTGACTTCACGGTGCTGGGGGACTTCCGGTCCCGGCTGATCGGCCATGGGCTGGAAGAGCGGGTGCTGGATGCGGTGCTGGCGCGGTTGTCCGGGGCTGGGCTGCTGCGCGCCGGCGGACGGCAGCGGACCGACTCCACTCACGTGCTGGCCGCGGTGCGCACGCTGAACCGGATGGAATTCGTCGGCGAGACGCTGCGGGCGGCGCTGGAAGCCCTGGCCGCAGCCGCCCCCGGCTGGCTGGCCCCGCTGATCGACTCGTCGTGGGCGGACCGCTACGGCGCCAGGATCGACAGCTACCGGTTCCCCAAGGGAGAAGATGCCCGGACGTGGTGGGCCGAGCAGGTCGGCCAGGACGGCTTCACGCTGCTGGACGCCATTGGCGCGCCGCAGGCCCCGGCATGGCTGCGGCAGATCCCGGCGGTTGAGACCCTGCGCCGCGCCTGGGACGAGCAGTACCACCGGGACGGGACGGGGGTGCGCTGGCGGGAGGGCAACGACCTCCCGCCGGGCGCAGAGCGGCTGGCCTCCCCTTATGACCTCGACGCCCGCTACGGGGTCAAGCGCGGATCCGGCTGGATGGGTTACAAGGTCCACCTGACCGAGACCTGCGAGCCGGGCATACCCCATGTGATCACGAACGTGGAGACCACCGACGCGACCACAGATGACGCCGAGATGACCCAGACCATCCACCAGCACCTGGGCAACCGGCGGCTGGCGCCGGACGAGCACGTCACAGACGCCGGCTACGTCAGCGCCGGCCACATCCTCACCGCCCGCACCGACCACGGCATCACCCTGCTCGGGCCCGTCGGCGCCGACACCCACCAGACCCGGCGCAGCAGCGCCGGGCAGGAACCGGCCCTAGCCCAGTCCGCCTTCCGGATCGACTGGGACGCACAGAAGGTCACCTGCCCCCAGGGAGCCGTCAGCATCAGCTGGTCCGACCAGCGCAAACCCAGCGGCACCCCGATAGCCCGGGTCCACTTCGCGCTCGCCGACTGCCGCCCGTGCCCGCTGCGGTCCCGGTGCACCAACGCGGCACACGGCAAGTGGGGACGCAGCCTGACCCTGCTGCCCCGCGACCAGCAAGAACTCCTCGCCCGGCAGCGCGCCGAGCAGCAGACCCCGCAGTGGAAAGCCCGCTACGACATCCGCGCCGGCATCGAGGGCACCATCTCCCAGGCCGTCCGCCGCACCCGGCTGCGCCGCACTCCCTACCGCGGCCAGCCCAAAACCCATCTCGCCAGCGTCCTGTCCGCCACCGCCATCAACCTCATCCGCGCCGACGCCTGGCTGAACGGCACCCCGCTCGGCACAACCCGCGTCTCTCACCTCGCACGCCTCGACCTTGCAGCGTGACCCATGACGAAAATCCCCAAATACGCATTCACCAACGGAGTCCTGAAGGGCGGGGATTCCTCCTGCGCGGCTCACACCGCGCTCCGGTGGGTTCCTGCTTCACCGGCAGCCGCCACCGCAAGCGGTGGTCTTACGCCGCCTCCACAGGCGTTTGACTTGTCCGCCCGCCCGGCGGCCAAGATGTTGATCGCGGCGTTCACGTCCCGGTCGTGCACGGCACCGCACGCCGCGCACGCCCAAGTGCGCACGCTGAGCGGCTTGGGGCCGTCCTTCACCCCGCAAGCCGAGCACACCTGGCTGGTGGGCTTGAACCGGCCGATCCGGTGGAACTCCCGGCCGTGGTACTCCGATTTTTCCGCCAGCAGGCGCAGCAGTTGCGACCACCCGGCATCGTGGACGGACTTGGCAAGGCGGGTGCGGGCCAGCCCGGACACGGCCAGATCTTCGGCGTAGACCGCTTGGTTGTCGCGGACCAGCCGCAGCGCCGTCTTGTGCGCGTGATCGAGCCGGGCCTCCCGCACCTTGCGGTGCAGCACCGCCATCCAGTGCCGGGCCTTGGCCTGGTTGGCGGAGCCCTTCCGTTTGCGGGACATGGCCCGCTGCGCCCTAGCCAAGTGGCGTTCCTTCGCCCGCAGGAACCTCGGGTTGGCGATGATCTCACCGTCCGAGGTGACCGCCAGTCGGTCCAGGCCTACATCGACGCCCACCTCACGGTCACAGGGCGGAAGCAGAGCGGTGCCGCGTTCCACCACGAACGAGGCGTAATACCGGCCATCCGCTTCCCGGATCACCGTGACCGACGACGGCTCGGAGGGAAGCTCACGGGACCAGCGGACCTTGATGTCACCCACCTTTGCCACGTACAGCCGTGACCCGTGCAAGGCGAACCCGTTGCGGGTGAGCCGAATGGACTGGCGGCCGTGCTTGCGACGGAACCTCGGGTGTCCCATCCGGCGGCCCTTGCGCTGACCGGACAAGGAATCGAACCAGTTCCGGTAGGCACGCCGGGCGTCGTTGCACGCCTGCACCAGCGCCACCGACGGGGCTTCCGCGAGCCATGACCGCTCCGGGGTGAGCTTGGCCAGGGTGATCACCCGCCGCTGCACCTCGCTGTGGCTGACCTTCTCCCCGGCCGCATGGCAGGCGTCCCGCAGCCGCAGGCAGTCGTTGAACACCACCCGCGCGCACCCGAACGCCCCTGCCAGGGCTTGCTGCTGGCCTGGTGATGGGCAGAGGCGGTAACGGTAACGGACCTGCACGGCACCACAGCCTACAGTTGGCCTACGACAATCAATGGCGTTTGCCGCCGTGGCAGGCGCGTAGTTTCCTACATTCACGTCCATTCTTCGGCGTCCGGCCCGAGACGATCAACAAGCGCATCCGTGACACCCGCCAGCTGCTGGGGCAGGCCGGATACGCCATCCAGCCCGGCCCGCAACGGCTCACCAGCCTGAACGACCTCTATGTACTTGCGATCGCTACCGGCATCGCCATCCCGCCAGAGATAAGGACGGCGTGTTAATGATCTGCAAGCCCTAATTCCCCGGCATTGGGGCTAACCTGCTCTGAACGACGGGCTTGCACCCGGCCATTTCCCGGTCAGCCGGTTCCGGCCGAGCCGCCCCCCGGCGGCCGGGTGCTGACCGGGCCGATTCCGGCCCTGCTCACCAACCGCGAGAGCACGATCACGCTCTTGGTCCGGACCACGAACGGCTCCGCGCTGATGTGCTCCACCACCTCCTCGAAGTGCCGGACGTCCGCGGCGCGGATGTGCAGCAGCGCATCGGCTTCGCCGGTGATCGTGGCCGCCCCGGTCACCTCCGGGTATTTGCTGACCGCCGCCGCGATGTCCGACGGTGAGGTCCGCCCCCGGCAGAACAGCTCCACGTACGCCTCGGTGGTCCAGCCGAGCATGCCGGGGTCCACGAGGGCGGCGAACCCGGTGATCGCCCCGGAGGCACGCAGCCGGTCCACCCGGCGTTTCACGGCGGGCGCGGACAGGCCTACCCTCGCCCCTATGTCGGCGTAGGTGGCGCGCCCGTCCTCGACGAGCGCCGCGACGATCCGCCGGTCCAGTTCGTCGAAGGCCACGTCCCCGATCCTGTCAGTTCGGCCCGCCCGCGGCCGGCCAAGCCGCGCGGTTCCGTGTGCGGCCTCCGTCGCGTAACGTGACGCCGTGGACCGGGAGTCTTGGCGCAGCGTGCTCGGCCGGCCCCGCGGCCCGCTCGGCATCCGGCTGGGCGACGTGGGGATGACCGCCGTGGTCCTGGTCGCGGTCGAACTCAGCGTGGTCACCGGCGGCGGGAAGGGCGCCGCGCCGCTCGACGCGGAGGCCTACCTGCTCGGCGCGATCCTGGTGCTCCCGGTGCTGGTGCGCAACCGCTACCCCCGCTTCCCGCTGCTCGCCTGCTCCGTGCTGCTGCTCGCGTACTACACCTTCGACCGGCGGGACATCTCCCCCGCCCCGCTGCTGTCGGTGCCGCTCTACGACGCGGCGGTGGCCGGCTTCCTGCTGGCGGCGATCGTGATCCCGTCCGTCTACATCGCGATCGGCCTGGTGGTGGTGGAGATCTCCAACCACTGGGGCCTGCTCACGCTGATCAGCAACTTCCTGCCGGCCACCGTGGTGCTGGCCCTGGCGATCATGCTGGGCGACGCGGTGCGGACCAGGCGGGCACTGGCGGCGGAGACGGCGCAACGGCTGCGGGCGGCGCACGAGGAACGTGAGGCCGAGGCCGCCAGGAGGGTGGCCGAGGAACGGCTGCGGATCGCCAGGGACGTGCACGACACCGTGGCGCACAGCATGGCCACGATCACGGTCCAGGCGGGGTCCGCGCTGCACGTGCTGGGGGACGGGGACGAGAAACTCCGTCGCGCGCTCACCGCGATCCGGGAGACAAGCAAGCACGCGCTGCAGGAGATGCGCGCCACGCTGGGTGAGTTGCGCCAGGGAACCAGGAACGGCGGCGGCCAGGCGGCACCGGGCGGGCTGGACCGGCTGCCCGCGCTGCGGGACGCGGTCACCGCGGCCGGCGCCCCGGTGACGATCGCCGTAGAAGGCGAGCAGCGTCCGCTGCCCCCGGCCGTCGACGAGGTGGCGTATCGCATCCTGCAAGAGTCACTGACCAACGTGCTGCGCCATGCCGGCCCGGCGGCGCGGGCGACGGTGCGGCTGTCCTTCGAGCCGGCCGCCCTGGGCATCACCGTCATCGACGACGGGGCCGGCGCCGCCGTGGCCACCGGAGACGGCGCCGGGGCTAACACCTGCCATGGGCTGACCGGGATGGCGGAGCGGGCCGCCGCGGTCGGCGGCGAGGTGACCGCGGGCCCGCGCGGCGAGGGCGGGTTCGAGGTCAGCGCAAAGCTCCCCCTCACCGGAGCCGCGGAATGATCCGGGTATTGCTCGCCGACGACCAGGCCCTGGTCCGGGCCGGATTCCGGATGCTGCTCGAGGCGTCCGAAGACATCTGCGTGGTGGGTGAGGCTGCCAACGGCGGGGCCGCGGTGGCGCTTGCCAGGGAGCTTCTCCCCGACGTGGTGCTGATGGACCTGCGGATGCCCGAGGTGGACGGGCTCACCGCGACCAAGCGGATCTCCGCGGACTCCCGGCTCGGCAGGGTCAAGGTGGTCGTGCTGACCACGTTCGACGACGACGAGAACGTGTTCGGCGCGCTGCGGGCCGGCGCGAGCGGGTTCCTGGTCAAGGACGTGGAACCGGAAGAACTCCTGCAGGCGGTCCGGGTGGTGGCCCGCGGCGACGCGCTGCTTGCGCCGAGCGTGACGCGGTCCCTGATCGCCGCATTCACCGCGCGGGGCACCGGGCCGGGGCACGGCAACGGGCCGGTCCTGCCGCGCGGCGCCCGCGGCGGCGCGGCCGCCAGCGGCGGGGCCGGCGCGCGGCCGCGGGCGGAGCCGGGCGCTCCCCCGGGCCTGGCGGCCCTCACCGACCGGGAGCGGGAGGTGGTGGCGCTGGTCGCCGCGGGGCTGTCGAACGACGAGATCGCGGCCCGGCTCGTGGTCAGCCCGCTCACCGCCAAGACCCATGTGAGCCGGGCGATGACCAAGCTCGCCGCCAGGGACCGGGCGCAGCTCGTGGTGCTCGCCTACGCCCACGGCCTCGCCGCCCCCTCGGCCTGATCCTGCGGATCGCTCACCAGAGGTTTTGACACATCCGTATTTCCGTGCGATCATACGGATGTATGGATACGCGGAGGAAAGATGTCACCACTCGACCATGATCATCCGGTCAACGCGGAGCGGGTCGCCGCCGCCCGGGCCGGGTTGCTGTCGGTGGGCGATGCCGGCCGGCTGGCCGGGCTGCTCGGCATGCTGGCCGACCCGGTGCGGTCCCGGATCCTGTTCGCGCTCGTGGCCGGGGAGGAGCTGTGCGTGGGTGACCTGGCGCTGGCCCTCGACGTCACCGAGGACCAGGTGTCCTACGCGCTGAAGATGCTGCGGCTGGCCGGGCTGGTGAGCTTCCGCAAGGACGGCCGCATGGTCTTCTACCGGCTGTCCGACGGCTTCCCGCATCAGCTACTGGAGCACTGCCTGCGGCAGTTGCTGACGATCGCGGCGCCGGAAGGTGACCGGTGATGCGCGTGCTCGACGGGCTGGGCCACGCCCTGGGGCTGGCCGGGTCGATGACCTGGCAGATCACCTGGTCGCTGATCCTCGGCTTCACCCTGTCGGCGGTGGTGCAGGCGCTGGTCCGGCGGGAGACCGTCGCCCGGCTGCTCGGCGACGACAAGCCCAAGGCGTTGGCCGTGGCCACCGGCCTGGGCGCGGCCTCCTCCTCGTGTTCCTACGCGGCGGTGGCGCTGGCCCGCGCCCTGTTCCGCCGGGGCGCCAGCTTCACCGCCGCGATGGCCTTCGAGATCGCCAGCACCAACCTGGTGATCGAGCTGGGCATCATCCTGGCGCTGCTGCTCTCCTGGCAGTTCACCCTGGCCGAGTTCGTCGGCGGGCCGATCATGATCGTGCTGATGGCGGTGGCGTTCCGGCTCTTCGTCCGCAAGCGGCTGATCGACGCGGCGCGCCGGCAGGCCGACAAGGGCGTGGCCGGGTCCATGGAGGGTCACGCGGCCATGGACATGAGCATCAAGTCCGGTGGCGGCTTCTGGCGCCGGCTGGCCAGCCGGGACGGGTACACCTCGGTCAGCCACATCTTCGTGATGGAGTGGGCGGCCGTCATCCGGGACATCGCGGCGGGCCTGCTGATCGCCGGGGCGATCGCCGCCTGGGTGCCGGACTCCTTCTGGCAGCGCCTGTTCCTCACCGGGCACCCGCTGGCCGCCAAGCTCTGGGGGCCGCTCATCGGCCCGGTCATCTCGCTGCTCAGCTTCGTCTGCTCGATCGGCAACGTGCCGCTGGCCGCGGTGCTGTGGAACGGCGGGATCAGCTTCGGCGGCGTGATCTCGTTCATCTTCGCCGACCTGATCATCCTCCCGATCCTGGTCATCTACCGGAAGTACTACGGCACCCGGATGATGTTCGCCCTGCTCGGCATCTTCTACGCGACCATGGTCGCGGGCGGGTACATCGTGGAGTTCCTGTTCGGCGGGCTCGGGCTCATCCCGGCCGAGCGGACCGCGAAGGTCACCGACACCGGCATCCAGTGGAACTACACCACGGTGCTCAACATCGTCTTCCTGCTGCTGGCCGCCGCGTTGCTGGTGCGCTTCTTCTCCTCCGGCGGCGGGCCCATGCTGAAGATGATGGGCGGCGGCCCCGGCGGGCACGGCCAGTACGCGCACCCGGGCCCGGAGCCCGGAGAGCATGACCACGCCGATCACGATCAAGCCGATCACGACCACGCCGGCCACGGCTATGCCGGGCACGGCCACACCGCCTCGCGGGCCGCCGCGGTGCCCCGCCCCGGCCATGACCCCGGAGGGGACACCCGATGCTGATCGCCGAAGCCCGCATCGAGACCGACCGCCCCGCCCGCTACCTCACCCAGCTCTGCCAGCACCTCGGGAACAAGGGCCGGCACCTCGGCACCGGCAAGGGGCGGCCGATGCGGCACCGGCCCGGCGGCCACCAGGGCGATCATCGCCGGCCGGGCCTGGCCGAGCAGGTGCGGGTGGAATGGTCGCAGACCAACGGGACGGTCACGTTTCCCGGCGGGCGATGTGCCATGCGGGCGGACAGCGGCGCGCTGATGCTGCGCGCCGAGGCCGCCGACACCGAAACCCTGGAACTCATCGAGAACCTGATCACCAGCCATCTCGGCCGGTTCAGCCGGCGCGAGCCGCTAACGGTCACCTGGCAGCGAACCGGGGCGTGACCCCGGCCCGGGAAGCCCGCGCCGCGGCCGCCCGTCCCTGCCCGGCCTAGCCTGTCACGGAACCGATTAGCCGGCCGCGTGTGACAACCAAACCGGGCGCGGCACCACCGGCCGCTCAGCCCCGGCCGGGGTCAGGTGACCTTGATGGTGGTGCGGAAGCCGACGATCGCGCCGCACTCCAGGCCGCCCGACTGGGCAGCGGCGTTCCCCGGGGTCGCTGTGGGCCCGCAGGCCATCATGGTTGAGGTGATGACGGCGGTGCCCCGGCGGACGGCCAGGAACGACCCGCCGGTCACCCCGAGCGCCAGCGTCATGTGCCCGTTGGCGTGCGGTTGCAGCGCCGCGCCGCTGGCGCGGATGGCGGACCACTTGTGCGGCGTTATGCCCTTGAGGAACACCTGGACGGCCGTGCCGGGCCGCACGCACACCATCCCGCCGTTGTCGGCGTAGGTGACCGTGACCAGTGTTGCCTTCGAGGCCGGGGCGCCATGGCATGTGGCGGCGCTGGGGATGCCTAGTTGCGGGGCAGGTGCCGGCGACGGCGCCGACGAACCAGCCAGCGGCGGGCCCGCTGGGGTCCCCTGGTGCTGCTGCCCGCAGCCGGAGGCCAGCGCCACCGCGCCGATGACCACGGCCGCGAGAGCCGGGACGCTGCGCATCGCTGACTCCTTTCGGTCTCGCACTTCACCCGTCCAGCCCTTAGACGCGACACCGACGGTGACGGTTCCCCGGGATCATCTGTCCTGGACAAACCACCTAACGCCATTTCCGTCCGCACGGAACGGAGCCGCATCACCAGTCGATGTCCGTTTAATCCGCTTATATCCTCACCTATTTGTTTACGCTCGGTAACACATATTGACGCCTTATTACTGGCTAGTTATGTTGCGCGCAGGCACCGCACCCCCAGCGTGCCGCATCCCCGCGTGCCTTACCAGGCAACGCCGACCTCTTTTGCCCCGTAGGAGGAGCAATATGAGATCCCGAACCCCCATTCGCCGATGGGCCACCCGCGGCAGCGTCGCCGCGTTCACAGCCGTGGCCCTGACCGCCGGAATGCAGGCGGCCGTGGCCGGAGCAGTGCAGGCCACCGCGGCCCCGGTGTCGCCCCACCCCGTGGTGTCGAGCTTCGCGGTCCATCACGACGTATCACCGCCGCTGCGGTCGATCCGGCCGCTGCATGACCGGGGGCGAGTCCACCCGGTCCGGCACGCCCGGGTAAAGACGAGCGCGGGGCGCGTGGTGAACTCCCCGGACACCAGCGGCCTGCGGCACCTCGCCGCCCCCAACATCCCGGCCACCTCGGCGGATTTCGCCGGGAACGGCGATAGCTGCGGGTGCCAGCCGCCGGACACTCAGGGGGCGGCGGGCCCGACCCAATACTTGCAGCTGATCAACCTCAGTCTGGCGGTGTATTCCAAGACCGGGTCGAGGCTGCTGGGCCCGGAGTCGACGAACACGCTGTGGTCGGGGTTCGGCGGCGGCTGCCAGACCAACAACGATGGCGACGGCGTCGCCCTCTACGACGCGCTGTCTGGCCGCTGGGTGGTCAGCCAGTTCTCGGTCTCGACCACGCCGTACCTGGAATGCGTGGCGGTCTCACAGACCAGCGACGCCACCGGCGCCTGGAACCGGTATGCGTTCCAGACCCCGGCGCAGAGCGGCACCAACGGGTTCCCTGACTACCCGAAGATGGGGGTGTGGTCGAACGGCTACTACACCACCTTCGACCTGTTCAACGGGAACTCTGGCGCGGGCAGCTACGTGTGCGCCTACAACAAGGCCGCGATGCTCGCCGGGCAGGCCGCCAGCCAGCAGTGCACCGAGGTGATCGGCCCGACGTCCATCGACAACGACACCGTGCTGCCGGCCAGCGTGGAGGGCGCCACCGCGCCACCGGCCGGGTCGAACGAGTACCTGGCGGCGATCCCGCAGTCCACCTCGGCGCAGAGCAGCCTGCTGACCTGGACCTATCATGTTGACTTCAGCAACCCGGCCAACAGCTCCCTGTCGGCGCAGCACACGCTGACCGTGAACTCCTACACCGAGCCGTGCGTGAACAACCGCAACTGCGTGCCGCAGTCCGGCACGGCCACCAGGCTGGACGGGCTCGGCGACCGGCTGATGGCCCGGCTGTCCTACCGCAACAACAACGGCACCGAATCCCTCGTGGTAGCGCACAGCGTGGTGTCCGGGTCCTCGATCGGGGTGCGCTGGTACCAGCTCACCCCCAGCGCCGGCGTACTCTCCCTGGCGCAGCAGGGCACCATCGCGCCGGACTCCACCTACCGCTGGATGCCGTCGATCACCCAGGACGGCTCCGGTGACATCGCGGCCGGCTACAGCGCGTCGAGCAGTTCGATCTCACCGCAGATCCGCTACACCGGCCGGCTGCCGTCCGACCCGGCGGGCACTATGCCGCAAGGCGAGGGCACCATCGCGCTCACCGGGGCCGGGTCACAGACCAGCGGCAGCCGGTGGGGAGACTACTCCTCGATAACCGTCGACCCCACCGACAACTGCACCTTCTGGTACACCGACGAGCACGGCACCAGCGGCGGGGACTGGGCGACCACGATCGCCAGCTTCAAGTTCACCTCCTGCGGCTCGGGCGGCGGCAACACGGTCACCGTGACCAACCCCGGCAACCAGACAGGAACCGTCGGCACCGCGACCAGCCTGCAAATGCACGCCACCGACTCCCAATCCGGCCAGACGTTCACCTGGAGCGCCACCGGCCTGCCGGCGGGCCTGTCCATCAACAGCTCCTCCGGGCTGATCTCCGGCACCCCGACCACCGCGAACACCTATAACCCCACGGTCACCGCGACCGACACCACCAATGCCTCCGGCTCGGCCAGCTTCACCTGGACAATTGGCACCACGGGCGGCTGCTCGGCCGCGCAGTTGCTCGGCAACCCGGGCTTCGAGTCCGGCAACACCGTGTGGAGTTCCACCCCGGCCGTGATCGGCCAGAACGGACCGGCCGAGCCCGCGCACACCGGCACGTGGGATGCCTGGCTTGACGGCTACGGCACCACGCACACCGACTCGATCTCCCAGTCCGTGACGATCCCGGCGGCCTGCACCGGCACCACGGTCAGCTTCTGGCTGCACATCGACACGTCGGAGACCACCACAACGACCGCCTTCGACAAGCTGACCATCACGGCGAACGGCACCACGATCGCCACGTTCTCCAACCTCAACCACGCCAGCGGCTACCAGCAGCACAGCTTCTCGCTGGGCAGCTTCGCCGGCCAGACCGTCGCGCTGAAGTTCACCGGCACCGAGGACGTCTCACTGCAGACCTCGTTCGTCGTTGACGACACGGCGGTCAACACCAGCTGACCGATCCATGCCCGGGCCGCAGCCACGGGCACCGGTGGCCCGGGCCGACGGCCCGGGCCACCGGCGTTGCGCGGGGGTACTCCCCCGGTAGTACGGGCGGAGTACTCCCGCCGAGTAACCGCCCGGCCAAGTGCCTCCCGCCGTATGACGACCCTGGCCCCCCGTCTCGCGAGCATCGAGAGCGACAACAACTCCTCCGGCTCGTGGGAGAACCCCCATGTCGTACTCATCCGGCGCCCGCCCGGCGGGCACCCGCACCCAGGACCCCGGTCCGGGGCCGATCGGCCTGCTCGGCCGCGCGTGCTACCGGCACCGCTGGGTCACCCTCTTCGTCTGGCTGGCCGGCGTGGCCTGCCTCATCACCCTGTGGACCAGGTTCGGCGCCCCGGCGCAGGACAACTTCAGCGGCAGCGACCCGGGGCAGTCGCTGCTGAACAAGCACTTCCCGCACGCCTCCGGCGACAGCCTCACCCTGGCCATCGACTCCCGGGCCCCGCTGTCCGACCCGGCCGCCCGGGCCAGGATCGAGACGGCGCTGGTGCCGTTCGAGCGGGCCGCGCACGTCACCTCGGTCACCGACCCGTACCGGACGCCCGGCCACATCTCCGCGGGAGGCCACATCGCGTTCGCGACCGTGCAGTTCGACGTCGTGTCCACCAAGATCAGCACCGCCGAGGCGAAGGCGCTGATGGCCGACGCCACCGCGGCGTCCGGGCACGGGATGACGTTCAGCCTCGGCGGCGACGTGGTGGACCTGGCCGAGACGCCGTACGGCGGGCCCAGCGACGGCATCGGCGTCCTCGCCGCCGCGGTGGTGCTGCTGATCGCGTTCGGCTCGTTCCTCGCCATGGGGCTGCCGGTCGTCACCGCGCTGCTCGGCATCGCCGGCGGCCTGTCGCTGATCGCGCTGATCGGGCACATCGTCCCGGCCCCGTCCTTCTCCCCCATCATCGCCGCCATGATCGGCCTCGGCGTCGGCGTGGACTACGCCCTGTTCATCGTGACCAGGTTCCGCGAGGGCCTGCTCGCCGGGCGCGCTCCCGAGGACGCGGCGGTCACCGCGATGCGCACCGCCGGACGGACCGTGCTGATCGCCGGAGCCACGGTCGTGATCGGCATGATGGGCCTGCTGGTGCTGCGCCAGCCGCTGCTGAACGGCGTCGCGGTCGCGGCGGCCGCCACGGTGGCCATGGTCCTGCTCGGCTCGCTGACCCTGCTGCCCGCGCTGCTCGGGTTCTCCGGCACCCGCCTGGCGAAGCGATCGAGGCTGCTCGGCCGTCGGCGGAACCGGCGGGCCACGGAAAATCGTTCGGCAAAAATTCCAGCAGCGCAGCGGTGGGCTGGGGTCATCCAGCGCCGGCCAGTGCTCGCGACCGTCATCTCGACCGGCATCATCCTGGCGCTCGCCGCGCCCGCGCTCGGCATGAAGCTGAACTTCCCCGACGAGTCCTCCCAGGCCAGGGGCACCATGGGCTACGCGAGCTACGCCACCATGGTGCGCGGCTTCGGCCCCGGCTTCGACGCCCCGGTGATCGTCGCGGCCGCGCTCCCCGCGCCGGGCGCGAGCACCGCCCGGCTGGCCGCGGCCATCCGGCACACCCCGGGCGTGGCCGGCCTCACCCCGGTGATCCGCAGCGCGGACGGCAAGGCGGCCATGATGATCGCCTACCCGGCCACCGGTGAGCAGGACACCGCCACCAACGCGCTGGTCAACCACCTGCGCAGCGACGTGATCCCGGGCGCGACGGCCGGCACCGGGGTGCGCGCCTACCTCACCGGGCCGAACGCGGGCGGCGTGGCCTTCGCCAACCTGGTCGGCCAGCGGCTGCCGTGGCTGATCGCGGTGGTGGTCCTGGTCTCCATGGTGCTGCTCACCGTGATGTTCCGGTCGGTCACGATCGCGGTGAAGGCCGCGGTGATGAACCTGCTGTCGATCTGCGCGGCGTACGGCGTGCTGGTCGGCATCAGCCAGGACGGCTGGCTGCGCCAGGCGTTCGGGTTCGGTGAGAACGTGCCGGTGACCACCTGGGTGCCGATGTTCCTGTTCGTGATCCTGTTCGGCCTGTCCATGGACTACGAGGTGTTCCTGCTGTCGCGGATCCGTGAGTCCTACGACGCCACCGGCGACAACGCCGCCGCGGTGGCGCACGGCCTGGCCCGCACCGCCCGGGTGATCACCGCGGCCGCGGCGATCATGGTGGTGGTGTTCCTGTCCTTCGTGGCCGGGGCGGACGTCTCGGTGAAGCAGATCGGACTGGGCCTCGCGGTGGCCGTGCTCATCGACGCCACCCTGGTCCGGATGGTGCTGGTGCCCGCGGTCATGGAACTGCTTGGCAAGGCGAACTGGTGGCTGCCAGGCCCGCTGGCCCGGGTGCTGCCGAAGACCTCGCCGCCCGAGGACGAGCCCCTGGCCGGGGACCTGGGTCTGGCCCGGACCACCGGGTAGCTCCCGGCGGGCGGTCCAGGGACTCCCCGGGCCGCCCCGGCCGGGCCTCGGACGGGAGGGTGCCCGGCGCCGCTGGCGGCAAGCTCAGCGGTGCCGGGCACAACGCCGTCCGGGCTAGTTCTGTCATCAATGTGTCTAACCAGCCGATACCGTGCCATACGGCTACGGTGGGCGCATGCGCGAACCAGGGTCACTTCCGTTCCCCGACCGGCCGGCCGGCACCGACAGCCTGCCCGGCATCGATCACATCGTGATCTTGACGAAGGAGAACCACTCCTACGACAACTACTTCGGCATGCTGGACCGTGGGGACGGCTTCACCCTCGGCCCGGGCGGCACGCCGCTGAACAGCAACCCGGACGGGCACGGGAACGAGGTCCGGGTGCACCACATGAGCCTGCCGTTCAACCCGTCCTTTCACGTGAACCAGACCTGGAACGACTCACACCGCCAGTGGAATGGCGGGAAGATGAACGGGTTCGTCACCACGACCAACAGCACCGACCCGATGGGCTACCTCGACGGGACGGACCTGCCCTGGTATTACGGCTTCGCCCGCGCCTACGGCATCGGGGACCGGTTCTTCTCCTCGGTGCTGGCGCAGACCTTCCCCAACCGCCGGTTCCTCCAGGCGGCCACCGCGGCGGGCCTGGTGTCCACGTCCATCCCCAACCCGTTCGCGAAGCCCCCGGCCACCGGGCTGATCTGGGACCTGCTCGACGCGCACCACATCGGCTGGGCCAACTACTTCGTCGAGGTCCCCGAGATCGGGCTGTGGCCGCGCAACCTGCTGAAGTATCACGACCACCTGCACGACATCGGCGACTTCTACGACGACTGCCGCGAGGGCAGGCTGCCGCCGGTGACCCTGCTCACCACCGAGGCCCTGCTCGCCTCCGAGGGGGAGTTCGAGGACGACCAGATCGGGGAGGCGTTCACCGCCAGCCTGTTCGACGCGGCCTCGGCCGGGCCGCAGTGGCAGCGCATGATGTTCGTGATCATCTGGGACGAGGGCGGCGGCTTCTACGACCACGTGCCGCCGCCGGCCGCGATTCCCCCCGACGGCATCCCGCCGGACATCCACGTGCCCCCGGACGAGCCCGGCGGTTACGACCGGTACGGATTCCGCGTGCCGTGCCTGATCGGCTCGCCGTTCGCCAAGCCGGGCCACGTGTCCTCGGTGGTCTACGACCACACCTCGATCCTGGCGACCATCGAGCACAAGTGGAACCTGCCGGCGCTGACCAGGCGGGACGCGGCCGCGAACCCGCTGACCGACTTCCTCGACCTGAGCGCGCCGCCGCACTTCAAGGTGCCGGCCAAGCTCCCCCGCCCGACGATCTGGCCGTTCACCGGGCCCCGATAGGCGTGCTGTCCGGGGCCGTGCTCAGGCACACCGCACCGCCGCCTCAGGAGGACGCCGAGTGAGGGGGCTGGCACGCTCCGCACGACGTTTTCACCTGGAACATCAGGTGATGCCCGGTAATAGGCATGAAGAATGGGTTACTCCCCGGTTACCACTTGTTTGCCCTGGACCGGGCGTGCTAGCGGTGGACAGGTACGGCCAGGAGCCGGAACGCGCGGGGCCGAAAATGGCCCGCCACAGGAGGGGTTACACGAGCGGATCGATCTGAGCACTGCCGACGATGGCCTGAGCCTCTTCCCCCTTGCGGGCCGGTCATCGCAACGCTTCTCCCGCGCGCCCGGCGCGGTATCGCTTGAGGAGGTGATGATCAGCAACTTCTCGACCTGATCGAGAACCTAAGAAGGGGGAGCAACGATGCGACGCATCGCCTTCATACTCATCTCGGCGGCAGCCACCGTGGTGATGACCGCCACGTCGGCCCTCGCCGACAGCCCGCACTTCATCTTCGCCACCAACAGCATCGACAGCACCGGGGCGCTCGTCACCTCGTTCAAGGACGCTGGACTGGGCACCGGCGCCTCCAGCATCGCGATCACGCTCTCGGCCGAGGCCAGCGCCACCTACCAGTGCTACAACAAGGCCGGCAACAAACCCCAAGGCGTCCCCAAGCATTTCGGGCCGACTGCCCTGGCAACCCCCCCGACCCCGTTCCCCGTGAGCCACGGCCAGACCACTGGCAGCCTGAGCCTGGGCCCGCTCGGCCCGGGGACCTTCGGCTGCCCCTCCGGGCAGATCCTGTTCCTGGATGCGGTGACATACTCGAACACCATCGTGTCGGACGCGACCGGTAATCACGCCGACGCCACGCCCGACCCGATCTCGGCCACCCTCCACATCAAGGTCTGACCAGGCCGCAACGCCATAACCGCTCATCAAGCACGCGCAGGGGCACAAGGGGGAAGGTGCCCCTGCGCGCCCCGCTCTGCGGTCAGGTATGCGGCATAAGCGGTCACTGGCCCGTCTCCTTCAGATATGCCTGGTAGCGTCTCTCCGCTTGCCGGATCGCCTCTGTGTAACGCCCCGGGCATGGGGCCGGGTCAGGCGCCGTCCTCGGTGCGGCGGGCGCGGGCGCGGCGCTTGCCCTCATGCATGGCCTGGACCCGGGCTATCGGGATGGCCCGCCCCTCCTCGATCAGCTCGGCGCTGAGCGACTGCGGGGCGGGCAACTGCCCGGCCCACGGCGCGCTGCCCGCGAGCAGCGCGGGCGCGGTGCGCACGGTGAAGTCGGCGGGCGTCACCCGGTCCAGGTCGTCCCAGGCCACCGGGAACGACACCGGCACGCCCGGCCGCGCCCGCGGGCTGTAGGCGGCCGCGACGGTCGCGCCGCCCGCCCTGGTCGAGTCGAGGAACACCTTGCCCTCGCGGTTCTCCTTGATAAAGGCCGTGGTGGCCAGCTCCGGGTCCAGCCGCTCGGCGCGGGCCGCGATCGCGCGCGTCGCCGCGGCCACCTCCTCGCTGGTGGCCTGCGCGGCTACCGGCACGAACACGTGCACGCCCTTGGCCCCGCTGGTCTTGACCGCGCCGGCCAGGCCGGCCCCGGTGAGGGCCTCGCGGACCAGGTGCGCCGCGCGGACCACCACGCCGAACGCGCCGCCTTCCGGCGGGTCGATGTCGAGGATCAGGTACGTCGGATGGTCCATGTGCCCGGCCAGGGCCAGCGTCGGGTGGTACTCCACGGCGCGCTGATTGGCGAACCACAGCAGCGTGCGGCGGTCGTTGCACAAGGCATAGGACACCTCGCGCTTGGACGCCTCCGCCCACACCGAAACCGTCGGCACCCATTCGGGCGTGTATTTCGGCACGTTTTTCTGCATGAAGGGAGCCTGGCCGCGAAGCACCCGGATCACCGACAACGGCCGGTCGCGCAGCTCGCCGATGAGCAGTTGATGGACCGCGTCCAGGTAGTCGACGAGGTCCCGCTTGTCGGCCCCCGCGCCGTCGAAAAGCGGCTGGTCGAGGTTGGTCAATGACACCCCGTCGCGCACCTCATCACGGCCCATCTGGGCAAGCTAGCACGGTTACTGTCGGTGAATATTGCCGAGGCATTGACGTAACTATGCTGGATAATTCCACTTTCATGATCAGATCATGTAACTCCCCGTGGCAGGCTCGAATCGGTGCTGAGGCTGGGCCGTGCTGTCGCGGGAACGGGTCCGCTCTGGAGAGGCGATGCGTGCGCGTCGTGCGTGCCCCATCACCTGTGGGAGCGGTGAGCGGTGCAAGGTACGGGTGGCGAGGGGCCCGGGGGCGACGCGCCCGGCGTAACGGCAGAAGGTCGGCAAGAGGCGGGCGAACCGGCCGACGATGTGCCGGGCGGCGGCGTCAGCCTCCGCGACGCACCCCCGACGACCGCCACAATCACGGCGAAACCCCCGGCCCCCCGTCAGGCGCCGCCCGGGCCCGGCGCCCCGGCCGGCCCGCCGGGCTGGCGGCGGTGGCTGCGGTCACCCGGCCGCGCGCTGGCCACCGGCCCGCTCGGCCGGCACCTGTGGCTGCTGGCCTGCTACCTGACCGTGGGCATCGCGGTGACCTGGCCACGGGCGACCTACCTGGCCGACGGCAAGCTGCAGGCCACCAGGGACGCGGGCGTCTACGTGTGGGACTTCTGGTGGATGGCCCGCGCGGTGGAGCACCTCAGCAACCCGTGGTTCACCCGCGCGATCGTCGCGCCTGCCGGGGTCCAGCTCGGCTACCACGCCCTGATGCCCCTCGAGGGCGCGGCGATGATGCCGGTGACGGTGCTGTTCGGGCCCAGCGCCTCCGACAACCTGCTGTCGATCCTGATGCCCGGGCTGATGTGCTACGCCATGTACCGGGCGGCGCGGCTGTGGCTGCGCACGCAGACCGGGCGGTCATCACCGGCGCGTTCTTCGGGCTGTCCTCGATCATGGCCTGGCACGCCTGGTACCAGCTCAACCTGGCCGCCGGGGCGGTGTTCCTGCCGCTGGGCGCGTTCGACCCCGAGGCCCAGGTGCTGGCGACCGCCGACGGGCACCCGCGCGCGGTGGGCTACCTGTCCAGGCTGCCGGAGCCGACGCTGATGGCGGTCCGGCGGAACCCGTTCTACGCCGGCCTGCTCAGCGCCCAGGGACAGCCCCGCGGCCTGGTCGAGTCGGTCACCGGCTACCACAGTTATACGGCGCTGCTCGCGGCCGCGCGCGCCGAGGCGCGCCGGATGGACGTCGGCTGGGTGATCGTCTGGCAGCGGTCCCCTGACGTGCTTGCCTACATGGCGAAGACCGGCTTCCGCTTCGCCTGCGCCGCCGATGGCGCCTGGGTGTACCGGGCAATGGCGCACTAGCGCCGCGGGGCCACCGGGGGTAAGGCACCAGCCCTCGCCCGGGGCCGGACGGGGCATACTGGCCTCAACGGTGATCTTGGGAGGGACGATGACACGGCTCGGCGGGATGTACGGCCCGGACGTCACGTTCCTCGGCGTCCCCCGGGCCGACCTGGCGGACCCGGGCTCCTGGGCGGGAGCCGAGGTCCTGATCATCGGTGCCCCGTTCGACGGCGGCACGTCGCACCGGCCGGGCGCCAGGTTCGGCCCGCAGGCGATCCGCTGCACCGACTACCTGCCGCACGACGGCGCCCGCCCGCACCTGGCCCTCGGCGTCGACCCGCTGGCCGAACTGCGCGTGGCGGACGCCGGCGATGTGGAGATGCCGTCGGGCGAGACCGAGGCGTCGCTGGCCCGGCTGGAGCACGCGGTCCTGGCGGCCTGCGACGCGGGCGCCTTCCCGGTGATCCTCGGCGGCGACCACACGATCACCCTGCCGGACGCGACGGGGACGGCGCGGCACGCGGGCTGGGGCCGGGTGTCGCTGATCCACTTCGACGCCCACGCCGACACCGCCAACACCCAGTTCGGCTCGCTGTACGGGCACGGGACGCCGATGCGCCGCCTGATCGAGTCCGGCGCGGTGCGCGGTGACCGGTTCCTGCAGATCGGGCTGCGCGGCTACTGGCCGGAGCCGGAGACGCTGGACTGGATGGCCGCGAAGGCGATGCGCAGCTTCGAGATGACCGAGGTGGTAACGCGGGGCCTGGACGCGTGCCTGTCCGAGGCGTTCGCCATCGCCACCGACGACTGCGACGCGGTGTTCCTGTCCGTGGATATCGACGTGGTGGACCCGGGGATGGCCCCGGGCACCGGCACCCCGGAACCGGGCGGCCTGACCGCGCGGCAACTGCTCGACGCGGTGCGCCGGATCGCGATGGAGATGCCACTGGCCGGCATGGACGTGGTCGAGGTGTCGCCGCCGTTCGACCATGCCGAGATCACCGCCTACCTGGCCGGGCGCGTGGTCCTCGAGGCGCTGTCCGGGATCGCCTGGCGGCGGCGGCGCGAGGCCGGGGAGCCGGTGCGCCACCCCGCCGACCCGCTGCTCGCGAACCGGCCCGCCTCCCGGCCCCAGGGGCCTCACCAGGGCAGATAGGTGCGATCGCAGCTAGTGACCAAATAGATCAAAGCAGCCTATGATTGCTGCATGCTGGACGTGACCAGGCTGCGAGTGCTTGCCGCGGTGGCCCGGCATGGTTCGGTGACCGCGGCCGCCCGGGCGCTCAACTACGCCCAGCCGTCGGTGAGCCATCACCTGGCCAGGCTGGAGGCGGAGACCGGGACCCGGCTGGTCGAGCGATCCGGGCGCGGCGTCCGGCTCACCGACGCCGGGCGCCTGCTGGCCGGGCGGGCGGAAGAGATCCTCGGCAGGCTGGACGCGGCCGAGCAGGAACTGGCCGCGCACGTCGGCCAGCGGGAGGAACGGATCCGCGCGGCGAGCTTCCCGTCGGCGCTGGCGACCGTGGTGCCCGCGGCGGCCGCCCGGCTGCGCGCCGAGGACCCAGGCATCGAGTTGCTGCTGACCGAGACCGAGCCCCAGGGTGCGGTGCGGATGCTCCGGGCCGGGCGGGTGGACCTGGCGCTGGTGTTCTCCTACCTGCAGCAGGGCAAGGTGGTCAGCCCCTGGGACGCGGAGGAGGGAGTCCGGGCCAGGCCACTGCTCGATGAGCCGGTCCACCTGGTCACCCAGGCCGGGGCGCCGTCCCCGCCGCGCACGGCCGGGAACCGGCTGGCCGGGTACGCCGAGCACCGCTGGATCGCCGGGTGCGAGCGCTGCCGCGCCCATCTGGTCTGGCAGTGCGAGCTGGCCGGGTTCACCCCGCAGATCGCGTTCACCACCGACGACGTCCTGGCCGCCCAGGCGCTCGCCGCGGCCGGGCTGGGCGTCGCCCTGCTGCCCGACCTGGCGCTGCGGGCCGCCCGCCACCCCGGGGTCCGCACCGAACCGCTGCCCGGCGCCCGCCGCCAGGTGCTGGCCCTGACCTACGGCGAGCCACCCGGCGCGCCTGCCGCCGAGCGGCTGCTCGGCGCCCTGGCCGAAGCGGCGGAAGGCAAGGCGGCCGACGGCCGGGCAGGCGACAGCCAGGCAGGCGGCGACAGCCAGGCAGGCAGGAGCCGGGCGGCGCCGGGCAAGACCGGCGACGGCCAGGGGGCGGCCGGCCGGACAGCGGGCAGCCCGGCGGGCACGGAGCACGCGGGTACCGGGACGGCGGCACCGTGACCCGGTGGACCTGCCCGCGCTGCGACCGGGAGTTCGGCAACGCCAACCAAGCACACACCTGCCTCCCGGGCTGCACCGTGGACGACACCTTCGCCGGCCGCCCGCCGGCGCTGCGTGCCGTGTACGACGCGATCCTGGCCCACCTGCGCACCCTGGGCCCGGTGCACGAGGACGCCGTAGGGGTCGGCGTCTTTCTCAAGCGGGACCGCAAGCTGGCCGAGGTCCGGCCACGGTCAGGGGATGTGCTGCTGGGCCTGTACCTGCCCAGGCCAGTGCCCGACCGGCGGTTCAGCAAGGTGATCGGCCCGAGCGGGCCCCGGGTGGTGCACCTGCTCCCGCTGCGCGACGCCGCAGATGTGGACGACCAGGTACGCGGCTGGCTCACCGAGGCGTTCCTGCACGCCTCCGGGGAAGCGCCCCGGCGCTGAGCCACCCGGCACCCCCGGCCCGGCAGCCCCGGCCCGGCAACCGCTCGCCCGCCAACCGGCCACGGGCCCTGCCAGTGTTACAACGTAGTGAAATCAGCTAACTACTCTTGGTTATCTAAGCTGGTCCGCCGTACCCTAAAGGTGCCCCCCACCGCCGGGCCCGGCGAGGCCTGGACCTCGGCAACGCTTGGCATGGTTCGGCAAGGCTGGGAGGCCGCATGCGATACCGGTTCACCGCGAGGGCAGCGCTGTTCGGCGCGCTGGCCCTGGCCCTGACGCCCGCCATGGCGGCCGGGCCCGCGCAGGCGGGAAACCGGGCGCCGCGCCTGGCCCAGCAGCGCGGCGCCACGGCCGCCCGGCCGGCGCTGCTGCCGGCCACCAGGATCAGCAGGCCCTGCCGGGGCCAGAGCACCTCGCCGCAGGAGGCCGCGGACAGCACCGGCCACCACGTCTACGTGGTCTGGGAAGGCTGCCACGGCATCGGTTTCGCCCGGTCCGCCAGCGGCGGGGCCCGGTTCCGCAGGCCCGTCAGGCTCCCCGCGTCGTCGGGCGCCTTCGACCCCGCCGTCGCGGTGGCCCCGAACGGCACCGTCTATGCGGTGTTCATGAAGCAGACCGCGCACCACCAGTTCCCCGTGGTGGTCGCCTCGTTCGACCACGGCCGCAGTTTCCCGCAGGTGGCCCGGCTGATCCCAGTGCAACTGGGCAATTTCGGCGGCCGCCCGTTCATCGCCGCAGGCACGGACGGGGCCGTCTACCTCACCTGGGACTACGGCCCCAGCGCCACCGAGGTCAGCTACATCTGCACCAGGCACGGCGGCGGCTGCGGTTTCAAGGCCGGCGACCTCAACATCGTCCTGCAGAAATCCAACGATTTCGGGCTGCGCTGGGGCCCGATGGCCGTGATCAGCCCCGGCTACCCGGCCAGCGGCGCGGACAGCGCACCGATGCTCGTGGAGCCGGACGGCACGATCGACATGGAGTACCAGGACTTTTCCGTCACCAACGCCGCGACGCTCACCCTGGGGGCGGCGCACAACTTCTACACCTCCTCGTCCGACGGGGGGACCACCTGGTGGGCCCCGGTCCGTGTCGGGCCCAGGTGGGCATCCATGGCGCCGCGCGAGTGGTGGATCGACGGCTCGATCGCCCGGGACACCGGCGGCAACCTGTACGTGACCTGGGACTCCCAGCGCAAGGGGCGCGACGTGGGCTGGCTGTCCTTCTCCACCAACGGCGGCGGGACCTGGTCACCGCCGGTCCGGGTGACGGCGGACCGGGACAACGACCCGCACATCGTCGAGGTGGCCGGCGGTTTCCGCGGCACCGCCTACGTCGCCTGGCTGTCCGACAGCCCGGCCTGCGGCTACCGGCTGCGGGTGCGGACCTTTTCCCTTTACTCCGGCCGCTCCGGCCGGCTGTCCCGGCCGGTCCGGGCGGCCGCCCGGTGCGGGCGGCGCCACGTCTGGCCCGGTGGCATCTTCGGCATCGCCGCGCTGCCGCCGCAGGACCTCGCGAACGGCACCTGGCAGCTCGCGGTGAGCTGGGGCAGCGCCGTCGCCCGCCGGCACAGGCCGCCGTCGCAGATCCTGTCGACCGTGCTCACCTACCCGGGTCAGGGCTGACGCCCCCCGGCCTGCCGTCGAGCCGGCCGGCCACGGAACCAGGCCGGCGCCTCCGGTCAGATCGCCGCGCCACGGCCCTCCCAGTGGGGGTCGCGGAGACGGCGCTTGAGCAGCTTGCCGCTCGGGTCCCTGGGCATCTGCTCGATGAAGTCGATCCGCTTGGGCCACTTCATCCGGGCCAGCCGCCCGTCCAGCGAGGCGAGGATGCTGCCGGCCAGCTCCGGGCCGGGGGCCACGCCGTCCTCGGGCTGCACCACCGCGGCGACCGACTCCCCCCAGTCGTCATCGGGGACGCCGAACACCGCCACGTCGGCGACCTGGGGATGCATGATGATCTCGCCCTCGATCTCCGCCGGGTAGATGTTCGCCCCGCCGGAGATGATCATGTCGGCCTTGCGGTCGCAGAGGAACAGGTACCCGTCCTCGTCCAGGTAGCCGATGTCGCCCACGGTGAAATACCCGTTCCGCCGGGCGGCCTGGGTCTTGGCCGGGTCGCCCTTGTACACGAAGTCGGTCAGGTCCGACCGCAGGTACACGGTGCCCGGCACCCCCGGCGGGCAGTTCTCCCCGTCCTCGCCAGTGATCATGATCTCGCTGATCGGCCACGGCTTGCCCACCGTGCCCGGCTTGGCCAGCCAGTCCTCCGGCGTGGCCAGCGTGCCCCCGCCCTCGGTCGCCGCGTAGTACTCATAGATCCGGGGGCCCCACCACTCCAGCATCGCCCGCTTCACCCCGACCGGGCAGGGCGCCGCCGCGTGCAGGATCCAGCGCATCGAGGACAGGTCGTACCGCCGCCTGGTCTCCTCCGGCAGGGCCAGCAGCCGGCTGAAGTGGGTGGGCACCATGTGCGTGCTCGTCACCCGGTAGCGCTCCACCAGCGCCAGCGCGCGCTCCGCGTCCCACCCGTCCATATACACAAGACAATGACCCATAAATACGGACGCGCCGCCGAAGACGGATACCGCCGTGTGATAGTGCGGCGAGGTGACCAAATGCACGTTCGGCGGGCCCGGCGTGATCCCGAAGAGCTGCGGCAGCAGCGTCGCGAGCTCGGCGGCGTCGTCGGGATCGAGGCCGGACAGCTCCCGCCGTACCCCCTTGGGCCGCCCGGTGGTGCCCGAGGTGTAGTGCATCGTGGTGCCCGCCACCCGGCCCTCCGGCCGGCCCGGCGACCGGCCCGCGCGGACGCTTTCCACCGGGGTGAACCCGGGCACGGTCCCGAACGAGATCCGCCCGCTGGCCGGGATGCCCGCCTCGTCCGCCGCGGCGGCCGCGGCCCCGGCGAACCGCTCGTGCGCGATGAACACCTTCGCCTCGCAGTCCCGCAGGATGTAGGCGATCTCGGGGGCGGTGAAATGCCAGTTGACCGGCGTGAGGTACCAGCCGGACTGGAGCGCGGTGAGATAGACCTCCAGCGCGGCGATGCCGTTGGGCGCCAGCACGGCCAGCCCGTCGCCGGGCCGCAGGCCCAGCTCACGCAGCCCGTGAGTGAGCTGATTGACCCGGGCAAGCAGGTCCCCGGCGGTGTGCGCCGTCCCGTCCGGTCCGACCGCCGCGACATAGCCGGGCTCCTCGAGCGCGCGGCGCCAGAAAACGTGCGATGCCATGCCCGGCCCTTTCCGTGACCGCGGTCTCGCCGCCCGCAGGTTCAGGCTACGCTGCGGTATCCGCGGCCGGAAGGCGGCGGAACGAGAGGGCGAGATGCGCGGCAGGCACTCCGGGAACGGGCCGGGACCCGTGGCGATGGCCGCGGCCGCCGTGGCCGCGGCCGGGGTGGCCGCGGCCGGGCTGGCGCTGGCCGGCTGCGGGTTCGCGGTGCCGCCGAAGACCAGGCCGCATCCGGCGCACCCGGCCAACCCGGTCGCGCTCCGGCTGGCGGACGCGCCGGCCCTGCTGGTCCAGTGCGCCATCCGTACCGCCGGGCTCCGGCCGGGCAGCCAGTCCTGGCTGCGGGGCCTGAGCGTGCACATCACCAGCTCGAACGCCGTCGACTTCCAGAACTGGTTCCGCACCCACGACGCCCCGGGCCCCTACCCGGAGACGTTCGTGATCGACGGCCACCGGACGCACTACCTCGCGTTCGGCGCGACCTGGGTGCGCAAGGGCAGCGTGTGGGTGCCCGCGCACACCGCCCGCGACAGCCCGGCGGCGCGGCGCACCTCGCTGTACGCGTGGTCGCTGTGGGCGGCGGCGCAGGACAGGCTGCCCGCGCCGGTCTGCGGCACCTCGGTCACCGCCGCCGGGCTGCAGGCCCAGATCTACGGCCCGTCCGGCAACCCGTGGTAGCCGCTGCCGAGCTGCTCGTCTTCCTGGCCGCCGCGGCCGTCAGCCTGAGTGCCAGCTACCTGGTGGTGACCCGGCTGGAACGGATCGGCGAGCGGCTCGGCCTGTCCGAGGGGCTGCTCGGCGTGCTGGCCGCGCTGGCCGGGGACGCGCCGGAGATCACCGCCGCGGTGACCGCGCTGGCCCAGCACCAGAACAAGGTGGGCGCGGGGGTCATCATCGGCTCCAACGTGTTCAACCTGGCCGCGCTGCTCGGCCTCGGTGCCGTGGTGGCCGGGCGCATCGCGCTGCACCGGAAGGTGGTCCTGCTCGGCGGGGTGGTCGGGGCCTGGGTGGCCGTGGTCTGCCTGGTGACGGTGCTCGGCCTGATCCCGGCCGGGGCGGGGCTGGTCGCCGTCCTCGCCGCCCTGGTGCCCTACCTGATCGTGCTCGGGGCCGGCCGGGCCCGGCTGGCCCGGATCCCGCTGGCCCGGCGCTGGGAGGCCTGGCTGGCCGGCGCCGTGGCCGAGGAGGAGGCCGAGCTAGAAGAGGTCATCCACCCGCCGCGGGGCCGGGGCCGGGACGTGGTCATGGCCGCCGCGGCGCTGGCGGTCGTGGTCGCCGCCAGCGTGGTCATGGAACGGGCCGCCATTGCGCTCGGCACCCGGTTCGGCGTCCCGGAGATCATCACCGGCGGGGTGGTGCTGGCGGCGGTCACCAGCCTGCCGAACTCGGTCGCCGCGGTGTACCTCGCGGCCCGGGGCCGCGGCGCCGCCATGCTGAGCACCACGCTGAACAGCAACGCGCTGAACGTCACCGCGGGGCTGCTGCTGCCCGCCACCATCACCGGGCTCGGGCCGCCCTCGGGCCAGTCCGGCCTGATCGCCGCCTGGTACCTGGTGCTGACCCTCGTCGCCCTGGCGTTCGCCTACCGCGACAGCGGCATGAGCCGCGCCACCGGGGCCTTCATCATCGGGGCCTACCTGGTGTTCCTCGGATCGCTGTGGATCGTGGCCCACGTGGCGGAACCCGGGCCTGGCGGGACAATCGTTCCTCTCGCCGTCGTTGTGGCGTGCAGTGGCGCGGGCCTCGCGCGGCGGCGCCGGCGCCTACCCTGAGCGCATGCGTGCCGCCCTTGGAGTCCTCGCCGATGTGTGCGGCGTCCTTGTTTTCGTGGTGATCGGCCGGGCGAACCACCACGCGGGCGGCACCCTGGCGGGCGTCGCCGCCACCGCGTGGCCGTTCCTGGCCGGGCTGGCGGCCGGCGAGGTGGCGACCCGGGCGTGGCGGCGGCCGTTCGCGCTGTCCCCCACCGGCGCCGGGGTGTGGCTGGCCACCGTGGCCATCGGCCAGCTACTGAGGGTGCTGTCCGGGCAGGGCACCGCGCCGGCGTTCGTGATCGTCTCGCTGCTGTTCCTCGGGCTGTTCCTGCTCGGCTGGCGGCTGGCCGCCCGGCGCCTCTCTGTTAGTTGACACTAACGTTCGAAATAGCTAACGTTAGTCGTCCTTGACAGATGAGGAGATGACCATGGGCAAGCCCGTCGCGTTCTTCGAGATCATCAGCCCGGATGCCGCCCGGGCCAGGGCGTTCTACACCGAGCTGTTCGGCTGGGCCGCGGACGCGAACCCGGCGTTCGGCGGCTATGCCCTCGTGGACACCCAGGCCGGCGAGGGCGCCATCGGCGGCGGCATCGGCGCGGCGGACGAGCCGGGCGAGGCCGGCGTCAAGATCTACGTGCGCGTGGCGGACCTGGACGCGTGCCTGGAGCAGGCCGGGAAGCTCGGCGGCACGCTGGTGGTCGCGCCGCACGACCTGCCCGGCGACGCCGGCCGGACCGCCATCTTCACCGACCCGGACGGGAACAAGGTCGGGCTCTGGGCCTGAGCCATGGCCAGCGACGATGCGGCCGGCACCGAGCGGGCCACGGACGAGGCGCTCAAGGCCCTCGCCGAACCGCGGCGCCGGGCCATCCTGCGCCTGGTCGCCAGCGACGAGCTGGCCGCCGGGCAGATCGCCGCGGCGTTCGACGTGACCAGGACCGCGGTCAGCCAGCACCTCACCGTGCTGCGCCAGGCCGGCCTGCTCACCGAGCGCCGGGACGGCACCCGGCGGCTGTACCGGGCCCGGCCCGAGGGGCTGGCCGGGCTGCGCCGGTTCCTCGACGACATGTGGGCGTCCTCACTGGATGCGGCCAGGCGGCTGGTGGAAGCAGAGGAAGGAATCACCGATGATGAGGACCATGCCTCCCGCGCTGGATGAGCCCGGCCGCCGGGCCGTCGTCACGCCGCTGCGCCGGCCTCCGGTGCGGCAGTCGGTGGTGGTGCGCGCGCCGCGGCGGCGCACGTTCGAGACGTTCGTGCGGACGATCGGCGCCTGGTGGCCGGTGCAGCCGTTCTCGGCCGGGAAGGACCAGGTCCGCGACGTCACCGTGGAGTGCCGCGCGGGCGGCAGGGTCTACGAGACCTGGGCCGACGGCACCGAGGTCACCTGGGGCGAGCTGCTCGCCTGGGAGCCGCCGGAGCGGTTCGTGATGACCTGGAGGATGACGCCCGCGCCGACCAAGGTCGAGCTGACCTTCGCCGCGCTGGGCCCGCGGCTGACCCGGGTGGCGGTGGAGCACCGCGGCTGGGAGGCGCTCACCGACGCGCAGCTCGGCGAGGACTGCGCGCTGCCCGGCGGCTATACCGGCGGCTCCTATTCCGCCGGCTGGGCGCTCATCCTGGGCCGCCTGGGTGACGTGCTCGGCCTCGCGGACACCGAAGGCGGCCGGGCATGAGCGCGGACCCGGCGCCGCTCGCCCTGGAGAGCTACGAGCTGGCGCTGTTGCGGCGGACCCGCCGGTCCACGGAGTTCGACGAGGAGACCACCGAGCGCATCTTCCGCGAGCACCTGGAGTACACCCTCGGCCTGGTCGCCAGCGGCCAGCAGCTCGCCGCGGGCCCGGTGCGCGACAGCCCGGCCGAGGACGAGCGCATCTGCGGTATGGGCCTGTACCAGCAGGGCTCGGTGGACAAGGTCCGCGAGCTGCTGAACGGCGACCCCGGGGTGCGCCAGGGCCTGTACCGCTTCGACGTGATGACCTGGACGACCCCGGCCGGCCGGATCACCTTCACCAACCCGCCCGCCGGCTAACACCAGCCCCTCCGGCCCCACGGCCGTGCCATGATTGGCGAGACGACCGCCGTCCGGCGTTTGCAGGCGGTTACGCCAACGACCACATTCTGATCTGGGCGCTGGCGGCAATGACCACAAACGGCCGCGGCGGGGCGGGATGACGTGCGGGCGGGCGGTCCCGCGGGCCTTGTCAGCGCGGCGGGCCTCCTTTTAGACTGAATGTTCAGTCAAACAGGAGGGGACACCGTGTCCGCCATGCAGGACAGCACCGTGCGACTGCCAGCCGACCTCGCGGAGATCATCGCCGAACAAGAGAGAATATTCGCCGAACGCCAGCCCGAATCGCGGCGCATGGCCGCCCTGGCAACCGGATCCCTGGCCGGCGGGGTGACCTCCAGCTGGCAGATCACCGCACCGCAGCCGGTCTGGCTCAGCCACGGCCGCGGCTCCAAGATCTATGACGTCGACGGCAACGAGTACGTGGACCTGCACGGCGGCTACGGCGTGGGGCTGGCCGGGCACGCGCACCCCGCGATCGTCGAGGCGGTGACGTGCCAGGTCGCCCGGGGCACGCACTTCGCCCAGCCCACGGCGGACGCGGTGGTGGTCGCCGGCGAGCTGGCCGCCCGGTTCGGCCAGCCGCTGTGGCGGTTCGCCAACTCGGGCACCGAGGCCACCATGGACGCCGTCCACCTGATGCGGGCGATTACAGGGCGTGACCTGATCATAAAAATCGAGGGCGGTTACCACGGCCACCACGACTCGGTGCAGGTCTCCGTGGCCCCCGAGGCCGACGAGGCCGGCCCGGAGGGCAAGCCGGCCCAGGCCCCGGCGAGCACCGGCATCCCCGGCCCGTTCATCAGGCTCACCCTGGTCGCCAGCTTCAACGACCTGGACAGCGTCGCCAGGCTGCTTGACGAGCACCCGGACGAGATCGCCGGCATGATCATCGAGCCGATCATGATGAACGCCGGGATCATCCACCCCGAGCCCGGATACCTGGCGGCGCTGAAGGACCTGCTCCACAGCCGCGGTGCCCTGCTCACGTTCGACGAGGTCAAGACCGGCCTGACGGCGGGCCCTGCCGGTGCCACCGGGCTGACCGGCGTGGTGCCCGACATCACCTGCCTGGCCAAGGCAATCGGCGGCGGGGTCGCGGTCGCCGCCATCGGCGGCACGGCCGAGGTCATGGGGCACGTGGCGGCGGGCGACTACGAGATGGTCGGGACGTTCAATGGGAACCCGCTCGCGCTCGCCGCAGCCCGGGCCATGCTCACCGAGGTCGCCACCCCCCTGGCCTACCGGCGGATCGACGCGCTCGCCCGGCGGGCCGCGTCGGGCATCGAGCGCGAGATCGCCGCCTGCGGGCTGGCCGCCCATGTGGTGACCGCGGGCGCCAAGGGGTGCGTGGTGTTCTCCGCCCGGCCGGTCCGGGACTACCGCGGCTTCCTGTCCATCGACGACCGGTACAGCCACGCCCACTGGCTGTTCCAGCACAACGGCGGCGTCTTCCTCCCGCCCTGGGGAAAGATCGAGCAGTGGCTCATCTCGGTACAGCACGACGAATCAGATATCGACCGCTTCATCAGGAACTTCACCGTGTTTGCCGCCGCCGTGAGCCCGTGAGCCGATCTGTAACCTTCCCGGCCTTGCGGACGTTTCCGTGTAGGAGTAAATGTATTTGACGGAACATTCAGTCAGGACGCGGCGTAGGCCAGGCAACCGCACAAGAGAACATGGCGCGGGCCACACCCGCGCGGTCGCGCTGCGATCGTCGGGCTCCAGGTCATGGGGTTGCGGACACCGGGGGTGACACGAGAATTCCATTGACTTGCCAGTCAAGATGTGAGGTCTCGAGCGGTCGAGACGTTGGTGAAAGGGTGTGAGCGGTGATGGCGAGACATCCGAAGGAGCGACCGGCTTGGGGCGCTGGCATGACCAGGAGGGAGGTCCTGAAGCGATCCGCCGCGGCGTCCCTCGCACTGCCCGGGGCAGCGGCGTTCCTTGATGCGTGCGCAAAGCCGGGCACCGTCAGTTCCGGCACGCACGCACACGGCCCCGGAGTAGGCAGCTACTGGCCGGCGGGGTCGCCGTATCCGCTCGCCCGGCAGGATGCGCCCGTCACGTGGAAACTCTTGCGTGAACCCATCAAGTCGGGCCTCGCGCCAGAGAAGGGGGCGACCCTCCAGATCTACAACTGGGCCGACTATATCTGGACGAAGGTGGTGCGGCAGTTCTGCAAGGCCTACAACTGCAACTACCAGATCACCACGTTCAACAACATGGACGAGGGGCTCGCGAAGATGCGGACGGGGCAGTTGCAGTTCGACATCTTCATGGGGGTGACCCCGGACATCCTCGGCAAGCTCATCACCGGCAAGCTGCTCCAGCCGCTCAACCACAGCTACATTCCGCACCTGGCCTCCGACGCCTGGGAAACCTACCAGAACCCGTTCTACGACCAGGGATGGCACTACACGGTGCCGTACACCACGTACACGACAGGGATCGGGTACCGGCGCGACCTCATCCCCGATGCCCAGATCCGCGGCATGCCGAACCCCTATGACATCTTCTGGGACACCAAGTTCAAGGGCAAGGTCGGCATCTACGACGATTACCGCGAAGCGATCTCGATGGCTTTGCTGAAGAACGGCATCACCGACCTGAACACGGGGACCCCGAAGTACATCAATGAAGCGCAGAAGACGCTGGAATCACTCATCAACGCGGTCAACGTGCGCACCAGCATCAACGGCGTCTACGTCGGCATCCCGAAGGGCACCTACGACATCCATCAGTCCTGGTCGGGAGACATAGTGGCCGCCTGGCAGTACACGCCTGTACAGAACATGAAGACGTGGCAGACACTCGGCTACTGGTTCCCGTCGAACCGCAAGGGCGCCGTCTTCAACGACACGATCACTATTCCCGCCAATGCGCAGAACCCGGTGCTGGCGCACCATTTCCTCGACTGGATGATGACGTACAAGAACGCGATGCTGAACTTCACCTGGAATGGGTACCAGCCGCCGCAGCGAAAGGCAGATCCCGCGACGCTCACCACGACCAGCAGCTACTACGGAGAGCCATACGTGTTCCCGTGGTTGTCCGACGCGGTCGTGCACGAGAGCGACTTCCACACCGGGTACTTCCAGGAGGAGCTCACCCCCCAGGTAGATCAGCTCTGGCACAACGCGTGGCAAGCGTTCAACAGTGCCTGACCCGCCGGCCCCTCAGCCTCGCCGCCGGGTGAGGGGCCTGCTACGCAGGCGGTCGCGCGATGAGGCCTCGGGGGCCTGGTATCCGCGGTGGTACTGGCCGGGGTTCGCGTTGCCCGGCACGCTCTGGATGCTGGCGCTCTTCGTGCTGCCGTTCTACGTGGTTGTTTCGATCGCGTTCGGCACGGTCGATCCGGTTTTCCAGAGTCCGCTGCCCGTCTACGAGCCATGGTGGTGGACCAGTAGGTATCTGCGGGAGGAGTGGCACTTCGCCATCGGCGAATTCCGGGCCGTGGAGCTGCGGACGATCGTCTACGTCGTCCTGGCGACCGCCATCTGCCTCGTGATCGCCTACGCGGTCGCGTATTACGTGGCCAGGTTCGGCGGAAAGCGAAAGGGGCTCTTCCTGGCGCTCCTGATCGCGCCCTTCTTCATCAGCTACCTGATGAGGATGCTGTCCTGGGTCGAGCTCCTGCAGCCCAGCGGCTACGTGAACAGCGTGCTGACATTCCTGCACATCACGCCGCATCCGATCAACTGGCTGGCCGGGGTACCGTTCACCGTCGTGCTGGGCCTCGTGTACGGCTATGTCCCTTACATGGTCTTGCCGCTCTACGGGTTCCTCGACCGGATCGACCAGAGCCAGCTCGAGGCGGGGCGTGATCTTGGAGCGAGCCCTTTCCGGACGTTCGTACGGGTGACCCTGCCGCTGTCGAAGCCGGCGATACTGGCCAGCCTGGTGATCGTCACCCTGCCCATGTTCGGCGACTACTACACGAACAATCTGCTCTCGGGCTCCCCGAAGACCACGATGTTCGGGAATCTGCTCGACAACGCCATGGAGGCGACCGGGCAGGGCCCGGAGGCGGCCATCCTGGTCCTCTTCCTGGTCGTGTTCCTGATGATCCCGATGCTGTACTACATGCGCGAAACCGCGAAGGCGCAGAGGAACCGATGAGCGAGACGGTCAGTGCGCGGCCCCCAGTCGATCGCCGGAAGGAGGGGCCCGCCCCCCGCGCCCCTTCCGGGAGCACCAGAACGCCTCTGGGATGGTGGCGCAACCCCTGGCGCCGGCCGTACCTCCTCGCCTCAGTCACCTGGATGTATCTCGCGTGGTCGCTGCTGCCGGTGCTCATCGCGATCGGGATTTCGTTCAACGCGGGACGATCGAACTCCGTGTGGCAGGGCTTCTCCACCCAGTGGTGGTGGGGACATCCTAAATCCGACCCAACCGGGGCGCTGTTCGTAAGCCCGGAACTGCACGCCGCGCTGATCCAGAGCCTGCGCCTGTCGTTCCTCACCATGTTCATAGCGGTGCCAATCGGCGTGGCCTTCGCGATCGGCATATCCCGGTGGCGCGGGCCGGCGCCGGCCGGCGCCAACTTCCTCATGCTGTTCTCCTTTGTGATACCCGAGATCATCATCGGGATATCCATGTTCCTCTTCTTCACCTACCTGCTGAAGTTCGTCAAGCTTGGGACCGGTGCTCAGCTGCTGTCCCTGGTGACCTACCAGGTCTCCTATCCGGTGATCATCGTCAGAGCCCGCATGCTTTCGATCGGCAGGGAATACGAGGAAGCGGCGACGGACCTGGGCGCCTCCCCGACGCAAGCCGTCCGCAGGGTCTTGCTGCCCCTGCTGTACCCCGCAATCCTGGTCAGCTTCGTCCTGGTGTTCGCCGATACGATCGACGACTTCATCACCGTCCGGTACCTGTCCGGTGGTGCCAGCACAGAACCGCTGTCGGTGAAGATCTACAACTTCTCGCGAGGGACGCTCACGCCGGCCATCAACGCGGCCGCTACCTTCCTTCTGTTCTCGACGCTCGTGATCGCCCTCCTCGGGGTGTTTCTGTATCGTCGAATCACGCGTGGTCAACGGGCCGAGACTCAGGAGATGACCGGCTACTTGACCTGAGGTCCTCTGGGTACCCGGCCTGGGATCGCTGGCGGTGCCTCAGTGATCACAGGGTGGCGGCGCATGTGCGGCCGGGAGCGCCTCACGAGGCGCCGGCCCCCAGCGTGTCCTGATCCTGCACCGCTGCGTCGGCTCGCCCGCTTAACGCTGGGAGGTGGCGGCCTGCGCGTCCTCGCCGGCGACTTCGGTCTCGTCGACGAGCACCCGGATCGCGTCCGGGGGCAGGTGGACGCTCACGGCCGTTCCCTGCTGGAAGGGCGGGTCTCCGCCGCGATTCTGCAGCCACGCCTGCAGGGTCTCGCCGTGCGCGAGGTGAACGATGACCTGGATGGTGGAACCCACGTAGAGCACGCGCTCGACCATGCCCGGGATGCGGTTGTCGCCCGCGGTCCCGTGATCCTCGAGGTGGACCCGCTCGGGGCGGATGACGATTCTGATCCGCCCCCGGGCGCCGGTGTCCCCGCGGGCGGCCTCGAGCTGGAAGTCGCCCAGGCGCACCCTTCCCCCGCCGTCCCCCTGCGCCGACATCAGGTTGGACACCCCCAGGAAGTCGGCGACGTATGCGGTGGATGGCTCTTCGTAGACCTCGACCGGGCTGCCGACCTGCTCGATCCTGCCATTCGACATCACGGCCAGGCGGTCAGACATGGTGAGCGCCTCCTCCTGGTCGTGGGTGACGTAGATGAACGTGATCCCCACTTCCTCCTGCAGCGCCTTCAACTCGATCTGAAGGGCCTTGCGCAGCTTCGCGTCGAGGGCACCGAGGGGCTCGTCCAGCAGAAGCACGGCCGGGTTCAGGACGAGGGCCCTGGCGAGTGCGACCCGCTGCTGCTGGCCGCCCGACAGCTGGCTGGGGCGGCGCTTCTGGAAGCCTTCGAGTTGCACCAGGCGAAGGGCCTCCGCCGTCTTCTTCCTCGCCTCGCCCTTGGCCACGTCCTTGTAGCGAAGCCCGAACGAGACGTTCTCCTCAACCGTGAGGAAGGGGAAGAGCGCGTATGACTGGAAGACCGTGTTGACGTTTCGCTTGTGCGGCGGAGTGTGGGCGACGTCGCGCCCGTCGAGGAGGATCTGTCCCTCCGTGGGTTGCTCGAACCCCGCTATGAGGCGCAGGCTGGTGGTCTTCCCGCAGCCGGACGGGCCGAGCAGCGAGAAGAACTCGCCTCCGACAACGTCCAGGTTGATGCCGCCAACGGCCGTGACCTCGGCAAAGCGCTTGACGAGGTCGACGATCTGAACCTGGCCACCTGTCATAAGTCAGGATCTTAAGCGGTCCGCGAACGTTTGGAACAGCCATGTCCGCCTGATCATGCCGGGCCGGCCGTTACCGCTGGGCCGCGCGTCACCAGTACCGCTGGGCCGCGCGTTACCAGGACGAGCCGGTGGTGAACACGGCCCAGACAACCTTGCCCCTGGGCCCGGGCTGGGTGCAGCCCCACTCGTCACACAGCGAGGCCACCACGTGCAGCCCGCGGCCGGACTCGCTGCACCAGTCCGGCTCCTTGGGCACGGGAACCTCGTCGCTGGGGTCGGAGACGGCGCACAGCACCCACGGGCCCGGCTGGAGCAGGCCGAGGCGGACCGGCCAGCGCGGCCAGACCGCCCCCGGGCAGGGCACGGTGTACCGCAGCGCGTTGGTCAGCAGTTCGGACACCACCACGACGATGTCGTCGCGGCGGTCGCCGATGCCCCAGCGGTGCAGCGTCGTGGCGGTGAAGTCCCTGGCCACCCGGACCGAGTCGGCACCGGCGCCGGGTGTGCGGGTGGCCACTCTGGGGTACCCGGGCCAGCGCTGTGCGGCGGGATCGCGCGCCAGCGGCCAGACCCCGCTGGCCTCCGCGGCCATCTGGGCGGCGGACGTGAGCCAGTACCAGTTCGCCGCCGGGCCGGTACCGCCCGCAAAACTCGCAGGTGCTGCCGTCACTGCCGCTTCGGACACTTCCGACTCGCCGTTCTCTCCAGGGGCACAGTGCAAACGTGTGCAATCGCATTGTGCCGTGCCCCGGCTCATGATGCAAGCACCAGATGCACGTGCATCAGCATGTTAGGCTGCCGCGTGCATACTCCAGCAGTCAAGGGGCGGACCCTCGCGTCCGCCCCTGCCTGTCCCCGCTGAAAGCTGACATCGGGAGAAAAGATGCACGTCGAGAACGGCATGGGTGCCGGCCTCCTGGCCACGGCTCGCTGGCGGAAAAGCAGCGCCAGCAACCCGAGCGGAAGCTGTGTGGAGCTCGCCGAATTGCCGGACGGAATGATCGCCGTTCGCAACTCACGGGACAAATCTGGCCCGGCCCTGGTCTACCCGCGGGCAGAACTGGCCGGTTTTCTGCACGGCGTGAAGAACGGCGAGTTCGACAACCTGCTCACCCCCGCTCCGTAACCGTTCGGCAGCCTTCCGGGTGCCCGCGCGGAAACGGCGCGGGCACCTTGGCAAGGGGTCCTGCCATAGCCTGCCCAATCGGGTGTATCGTGCACGGTGCACCCGCTGGGCGAGCCCTCCCCCGCAAGGCTGAACGCCCTCCGCTGTCACGTGATCCAATGACACCGGGGCTGGCCGGGAGCAGGCCAGCGCTGACCCTCCACCGCCGGAGCCATCAGGATGAGCACGGTCGACCCGGACGGCCCGCCACCGGGCGGTACCGGCGGCCCGCCGGACGGCGACACCCCCGCCGCCGATCCGCGCGGCGGCCCCACCGTGCTGCGCATGCTGCTGGGCTCCCAGCTCCGCCGGCTGCGTGAGGACGCCGGGATCTCGCCGGACCAGGCCGGGTATGAGATACGCGGATCCCGGTCCAAGATCAGCCGCCTGGAGCACGGCCGGGTCAGCTTCAAGCACCGGGACGTGGCCGACCTGCTCACCCTGTACGGCGTCACCGACGAGCAGACCCGGGGCGGGCTGCTGTCGCTCGTCGATCAGGCCAACGCCCAGGGCTGGTGGGCCAAGTACTCCGACATCCTGCCCGACTGGTTCGAGGCCTACCTGGGCCTGGAGGCCGCCGCCACCCTGATCCGCACCTTCGAGCTCCAGTTCGTGCACGGCCTGTTCCAGACGCAAGGCTATGCCCAGGCGGTCACCGTGCTCGGCCACAAGGCCGCCCCGGCGGAAGAGATCGACCGCCGGGTCAGCCTGCGGATGAAACGCCAGGACATACTGGCGAGCCAGGACGCGCCGCGGGTCTGGTCGGTCATGGACGAGGCCGCGCTGCGCCGCCCGGTGGGCGGTCCACAGGTGATGCGCGAGCAACTGCAGCGGCTCATCGAGGCTGCCGACCTGCCCCACGTGACGATCCAGGTGGTGCCATTCCGCCGGGGCGGGCACGCGGGCGCGGGCGGCTCATTCACGGTGCTGCGGTTCCGCCAGGCCGACCTGCCCGACGTGGCCTATATCGAGCAGCTCACCAGCGCCCTTTACCTGGAAAGGCGCAACGACGTGGATCACTATATGGAGGTCATGAACCGCCTGTCCGCGGAGGCACTGACACCCGCGGGCACTACCCGTTTCCTCAAAGAGATCATCAGGGAAACCTGAGCCGATCGCGGCCCGCCGAACCTGCGGGACACCGCCACGATCCTGGACCAGGCCGCCCAGATCCTCGACTTCTCCCAGCCGGTCGCGGTCATCCTGATGGCGATCATGCACCTGATTCCGGACACCGAGGACCCCTGCGGCATCATCGACCGGCTGATGGCCACGGTCCCGCCGGGGAGTTACCTCGCCTTGTCGCAGATCGCCTCGGACATCGACCGGCAGAACGTGGCCGCGGCGCGGGACCAGGTCGGCCGGTTCATGCCGGTCAAGCAGACCTACCGCAGCCACGCCGAGGTCATGCGGTTCTTCCATGGGCTGGAGATCGTCGAGCCGGGAGTGGTCGTGATCCAGGAGTGGCACCCGGATTCGCAGGCCGGCGCCGCCCTCCCGTCGGCGCTGTGGGGCGGCGTGGGCCGCAAGCCGTGAGCCCGGTTCTCAGCCGCTGACCAGCGAGTCGTCCCCGTGCTAGCGGCGGGCCCGCGATCCCGCATGCTCAGCTCGAAGGCGCGGTTCGCGTCCACCGCCGGGTCGGCCAGCGCGATCTGCACCGCCAGCCCGTCGAGCAGCGCGGACATCAGCACCGCGAAGTCCACCGGGTCGACCGGGCCGAACTCGCCGGCCTCCTGGCCCGCCACGACGAGCGAGCAGATCAGCTCCCGCCACCGCTCGTCGAACTTCTGCCGCACGCCGGCCACCTCGGGATGGCGCACCGCCTGTGCCCACAGATCGAGCCACAGCACCCACGAGCTTTCCGGCTCGGAGTCGGCCTCGGGCAGGCAGCTCATCGCCACGATCTCTTCGAGCTTCCCGGCCGCGGTGGGGATCTGCGCCATCCGGCGCATCCCGGCCTCATACCAGCTGTCCTCGGAAAACCTGATCGCCTCGGTGAGGAGCTGGTCCTTGGTCTTGAAGTAATAGATGACCAATGCCGGGCTGGTCCCTGCCCGCTCGGCCACGTCGGCGATGCGGCTTTCGGCATACCCGCGCTCGGCGATCACGTCGAGCGCCGCCCGCAGCATTTGTTCGCGCCGCTGATCGGCCGTGCCGGCGTTGTTCGCCTGCACTCTCATGGACACATCCTTGCCGACAAGAGCGATCTTGGCACCTGCCTCGATCCGATCTGTGCACTTGTGGACAAGCGTAGCAGTTTCTAGACTGAACATTCAGTCAAACATTGAGGCGTGGTACGCCGAGCCGGATCGCGGGCGCCGGGACGTGGCGCCGGGACGGGCGGGGCGCGGGCGCCGGACGCGGGAGGTCGGACTCATGGCCGCGCAATATGACGCGATCGTGGTGGGCGGAGGGCACAACGGGCTGGTCGCGGCGGCGTACCTGGCCCGCTCGGGCGCACGCACGCTGGTGCTGGAGGCGCGCGGGAAGACCGGCGGCGCGGCCACCACCGAGGCACCCTGGCCGGACGCGCCGGACCACCGGGTCACCCGGCTGTCCTACGTCATGAGCCTGATGCCGCCGACCGTCATCAACGACCTGGACCTGGCCAGGCACGGCTACAAGATCTTCCCGATGGGCCCGTACTACCAGGCCTTCCCCGAGGGCGGCTCGATCAAGCTGTACGCCGACGACGCCAAGCGCAACCACGAAGAGGTGGCCAAGTGGTCGGTGAGGGACGCCGAGGCCATGCCCCGCTGGGACGCATGGCTGGCCGGCCTGGCCGAGGTGCTCGGCCCGCTGCTGCTCACCGTGCCGCCGAAGCTCGGCTCCCGGTCCCCCCGGGACCTGTCCGAGACCCTGCGGCTGGCCTGGCGGCACCGCGGCCTGGACGTGCGCACGATCGCCGACGTCACCCGGCTGATGACGATGAGCATCGCCGACCTGCTCGATGACTGGTTCGAGTCCCCGCAGGTGAAGGGCGCGCTCGCGGTCAACGGCGTGATCGGCACCTGGGCCGGGCCCTATGAGCCGGGCACCGCGTACGTGATGGCGCACCACTCGATCGGCGACGTGGGCGACGGCCACCTCGGCAACTGGGGCTTCCAGGAGGGCGGCATGGGCGCCGTCGCCGACGCGATCGCCCGCGCCGCCCGCGGCTTCGGTGCGGAGATCAGGACCGGCGCGCCGGTCACCCGCGTGGTGACCAGCGGCGGCCGCGCGACCGGCGTGCTGCTGGAGTCCGGCGAGCAGATCGGCGCGGGCGTGGTGGTGTCCTCGCTGCACCCGCGGACCGCGTTCCTCGACCACGTCGGCCGGGAGAACCTGCCCGGCGACTTCGTCACCGACATCGAGCACTGGAAGACCCGCAGCGGCGTGGTGAAGATCAACCTGGCGCTGGCCGAGCTGCCCGACTTCACCGCCGACCCGGGCACCGGCCTGCAGGAGCACCACACCGGCTCGGTGGAGATGGCGCCGACCATGGAGTACATCGAGCGCGCGTTCATCGACGCCCGCGAGGGCCGCCCGGCGCAGCGGCCGTTCAGCGACGGGGTCATCCCCACCGCGTTCGACAAGACCCTGGTCCCCGAGGGGCACCACATCATGTCGCTGTTCACCCAGTGGGTGCCGTCCGACTGGAACCTCGAGCCGCACCGCGCGGAGCTCGAGGCTTACGCCGACCGGATGATCGACTGCTACAACGAGCTGGCGCCCAACCTCAAGAGCGCCATCCTGCACCGCGACATCGTCGGCCCCTACGACATGGAGCACGACTACGGGCTGATCGGCGGCAACATCTTCCACGGGGAGCTGTCCCTGGAGCAGCTCTTCCACATGCGCCCCGCGCCCGGCTTCGCCGACTACCGCACGCCGATCGGCGGGCTGTACTACGCCAGTTCCGCCACGCACGCCGGCGGCGGCGTCTGCGGCATCCCCGGCATGCAGGCGGCGAAGGCGGCGATCGCCGACAAGAAGGCCAGCCGCCGCAGGCGCTCGCGGCGGTCATGACGGCTCAAGAGCTTCGCTGCAATACGCCGGCTCATCCATCCCGGGCGGCCGCGGTGGCTCAGCCGCCGCCCGGGGCGGGCCAGGAGCCGGCCCTGCGCGCGATGCTCGAGGCCCGCAGCGTGGCCCTGGTCGGCGCCAGCCCGCGGCCGGGCACGCTCGGCGCGCGGATGGTCGCCGAGGTGGCCCGCAGCCCGGCCGCGCCCGCGATGTACCTGGTCAACCCGAAGTACCGGGAGATCGGCGGGGTGCCGTGCCACCCCTCGCTCGCCGCCCTGCCCCGGCCGGTGGACCTGGTGCTGCTCGGCGTGCCGGACGCGGCGCTGGCCGGGCAGGTGGAACTCGCCGCGCGCCGGGGCGACCGGTCCGCGGTGATCTTCGGCGGGGCGTTCGGCGTGGCCGGCGGGCCTCCGGGTGACCCTGGTTCCGTGGAACCGGGGCCCAGGTCCGGGGAACCAGGGACCTCCGGGGAACCTGGGGCCAGTTCCGGGGAACCAGGGGCCAGCCCCGGGGCCACGGCCCGGCTCCGGGACCACATCGCCACGACGGCACGCTCCGCCGGGATGGCCCTGTGCGGGGCCGGCTGCATGGGATTCGTCAACGTCGGCTACGGGCTGCGGGCGATCGGTTATGCCGAGCCGCACCCGTTGCCGGAGGGCCCGGTCGCGCTGGTCACCCAGTCCGGCTCGGTGTTCTCCGCGCTGCTGCGCACCGGCCGCCCGCTCGGGTACACCGTGGCCGTCTCCTCCGGGCAGGAACTGGTCACCACGGCCGCGCAGTACGCCGCGTACGCGCTTGACCTGCCGCAGACCCGGGTGCTGGCCCTGGTCCTTGAGGCGATGCGGGACACCCGTGCGCTGCAACGGGTGCTGGAGGCGGCAGCCGTTCGTCAACTTCCTGTGGTGCTGCTGACGGCCGGGCGTTCGGCCGCCGGGCGCGCGCTGGTGACCGCGCATTCCGGGGCGCTGGCCGGCGCGGACGGGGCGTGGGAGGCGCTGGCCGGCGCCTACGGGGTGCACCGGGTCGCGGACCTGGCGGAACTGACCGACACGCTGGAGCTGTTCGCGATCGGGCGGCGCCCGCCGCCGGGGCCGCGCGGCGGGATCGCCACCGTGCACGACTCCGGCCTGGAGCGGGCGCACATCGCCGACCTGGCCGCCGACCTGGGCGTGCCGTTCGGGCAGATCGGCGCGGCCACGGTGCGGCGGCTCGCCGGGGTGCTCGACCCGGGCCTGGAGCCGGCCAACCCGCTGGACATGTGGGGCGCCAGCGCCAACGCGCAGTGGCAGCTCACCGAGTCGCTCGCCGCGCTGGCCGGCGACCCGGCGGTCGCCGCGGTCGGGCTCGCGGTGGACCTGGTCACCGAGTTCGACGGGGACCGGTCCTATCCGGAAGCGCTAACCGAAGCCGCGCGGCGTACCGGCAAGCCGGTGGTGGTGCTGGCCAACATTCCCTCGGCCGTGGACCCGGTGGTGGCCGGGGACCTGCGCGCGGCCGGTATCCCGGTGCTCCAGGGTGCCCGCAGCGGGCTGCTCGCCCTCGGCCACCTGCTGGCCCACGGCACCTGGTCGCCACGGCCGCAGCCGCCGCCGGTGAACGCGGCCCGCCGGGACCGATGGGCCAGGGCGCTGCGCGCCGCGCCGCTGCCGGCCAGGCCGCTGCCGGCCAGGCCGCTGCCGGCCAGGCCGCTGCCGGCCAGGCCGCTGCCCGCCGCCGAGGCGTTCCGCCTGCTCGCCGACTACGGGATACCGGCCGCCCGGGCACGGCCCGCGGACAACGCCGCCGCGGCGCTGGCCGCGGCCGCCGAGATCGGGTACCCCGTGGTGGTCAAGACCGATGAGCCGGATGTCGCGCACAAGTCGGACGCGGGCGGGGTGGTGCTCGGCATCAGCGACGCGGCGGGCCTGGCGGCCGCCTACGCGGGCCTGGCGGCGCGGCTGGGCCCGCGGGTGCTGGTGTGCCGGGCCGTGCCGCCCGGCACCGAGCTGGCGGCGGGGATCGTCACCGACCCGGACCTCGGGCCGCTGGTCGTGGTGGGCGCGGGCGGGGTCCTGGTGGAGCACCTGGCCGACCGGGCGGTGGCGCTGCCCCCGGTGGGCGCCGCCCAGGCCAGGGATATGCTGTCCCGGCTGCGGGTGGCCCGGCTGCTTGCCGGGTTCCGTGGCGGGCCGCCCGCCGACCTCGGCGCCGTCGCCGCCGCGATCACCGGGGTGTCCGCGATTGCCTGTGAGCTGGGCGGCGAGCTGGCCTCCCTGGACATCAACCCGCTGATCTGCGGCCCGGACGGCGTGGTCGCCGTGGACGTACTCGCGGAGCCGGCCCCGGCCACCGCTCCGGCCTCCCCTCGCCCGGCCTCTCCCCGCTCCGGCTCCCCTTCGCCCGGCTCCCCCTCGCCTGGCCCCGCCTCGCCCGGCTCCCCTTCGCCCGGCTCCCCCTCGCCCGGCCCTGCCTCGCCCGGCCCCGCTTCGCCCGGCCCCGCTTCGCCCGGCCCCGCCTCGCCCGGCCCCGCCTCGCCCGGCCCCGCCTCGCCCGGCCCCGCCTCGCCCGGCCCCGCCTCGCCGACCTCGTGATCATGACTTTGGTGGTGCTGGAGCACCACCAAAGTCATGATCACGAACGGGATGCTGGGTCAGCGGTGCACGGCGGTCAGCAGGGTGGAGTAGCAGCGGACCAGTTCGGCGCGTTCCTCGGCGATGAGCGGGCTGCCCGGCTCGCAACCGGTGGCCACCCAGCGGTCGGAGATGTCCATCGCCCGGGCGCGGTGCCGCGCGGCTGGGGTAACCGCCTCCTCGCCGGTGTCGTACACATAGGCGTACAGCCGGGCCAGCGCGGTGACCAGCGGCCCGGTGTCGCTGCCCTCGTCGTACTGGTGTGCCCGATGCGCCGCCCACCAGTCCACGTCGAGCCGGGCCGCGCGGACGGGGTCGGCGGGCTCGCCGTGGGTGAGCAGCAGCAGCGCGTAGAACCGGCTCATGCAGCGCCGGGCACCGTCCGGGTCGCCGGGGTTGGGCGCCCAGAGCTGGTTGGCCCGCAGCACCAGCCACGCCCCGTGCAGGGTCCGGAGCCAGTCCATGCCGAACGTGCCGTGCACCACCCGCAGCGAGGCCACCAGGAACCGGGCCCACTGCCTGCGGTAGTAGGTCACCCACAGCTCGGTTTCCAGGTTGCCGACCTTGACCGGGTCGAACGACCGCAGCGCGCTGGTGCTGGGGCGCCGGGCCGCGGGACGGCGCGGTAGGCGGCTCCCGGCCGCGCGGAGGCCGGCCATCCGGCCGCCGGCGGCGCGGCCCCTGGCAGCGCGGCCGCCGACGGTGCGGCCGCCGGCGGTGCGGCCGCCCGCGGTGCGGCCGCCCGCGTAGCCGCCGACCGCGTAGCCGCCGACCGTGCCGGTGTCGTAAGCGGACCGCTGGCCCTCACCGGCCAGCCGGACCCCGAACCCGCCGGCCGCCAGCCGGAGCAGCACCGGGCCGGGCCGTACCAGGTCGGCCACCCGCCGGGCGCACAGCTTCTCGAGCTGGGCGAGCCGGGCCGCGTAGCTGTCCGGGCCGGCCGCGCGGGCCTTGGACAGTTCCAGGGCGTTGGCCCACACCTTTTCCCTGGACTCGCGCAGGAACCGCCGGGTGGCCACCCGGTTGAGCGGCTGCAGCACCCGGTCCTGCCAGGTCGCGGGCGGTGCCATCTGCTGCAGTTCGGCGTCCTCCGCGCCGACCCGGACGGCGAGCACCTCGTCTATCGTGCGGTGGTCGGCCTCCCGGCTGGCCCGCACCCCGGGGTCGCCGAACTCCGCGTCGCTGATCACGGCGAGCAGGGCCTGGGGCAGGTCGTAGTTGATGTGGGCGTTCATGCCGAGCAGGATGTGCCGCACCGCCGGGAGGTCCGGCTGGGCCGCGGCCGCGCCGAAGGCCACCGCCCACGGCTCGGGCACCGGGTCGCCGCGCCGGTCGGCGTCCAGGGCGTCCAGGTACAACTGGGCGAACGCGACATCCCAGCGGTCCACCCAGTCGCGGTCGGCGAAGGCCCCGTCGCGCAGCGCCCCGGCCACCGCCTCGGTGGTGCGCAGGTAGGTGTTGTGGAAGGCCAGCCGGCCATCACCGTCCCGGCGGAGTTCCTCCGCCAGGGCGGCCATCCGTTCGATCACATCGTCAATGCCCATGACGGCCCCCCGGTATTACGGCACCGCCGAGAGCCTAGGGCATGCCCCGTGGATCATCCAGCCTGCGGCACAGACCCACGGCACCATGACGCGGCACGGGTCAGTAAATGCGGCACGGGTCAGTAAATGACGTACAGCTTGCGGATCGTCTCGTGGATCTGCCAGGTGCCGCGCCAGCCGCGCGGGAAGACCGCGCAGTCGCCGGGCCCGACCTCCTGCGGCGCGCCGCCGTCCGGGGTGACCGTCATCCGGCCCGCCAGGATGTGGATCGCCTCGTGCGTCTCCAGCGTCCAGTACGACGGCCCGGGGGTGCACTCCCAGACCCCGACCTCCTGGTCGCCGTCGGACCACAGCGTCACACCCGAGGTCTGCATCGGCGCTGCGTCTTCTGCGGCCGGGGTCGCCTCGTCAAGCGGCCCCCAGTCGTCCAGGTCACCAGCGAGCGCGGCGGCGGCCAGGAACGGCGTGCCGGGAGGGGCTTGTGTCATGGTCGGGTGTTCCTCTCTCGCAGCGGTGCGCCGACCGGAGCCCGGCCGGTCAGGTGACGGTGAGCTTGCCGGGCGCCTGGCCGGGTGCCATGCCGGGGAACGGCAGGGCCACCGGGTCGGCGGCCAGCTTGCTGTGCCCATGCTCGTCGAAGCGGTCCAGGCCGAGCCTGGTGGTGTCCACGACGAGGCTGCTGCCGGTCAGCGCGACGTCGGCGGCCGCGCGGGCCACCCCCGGGCCCCACATCATCCCGGCGCCGCCCGCGCAGGCCACGGTGACCCCGGCCAGCGGCCCGTCCCGGCCGGCCGCCGGGCCGATGATCGGCAGGTGGTCGGGGGTGTAGTCGATGGTGGCCGCCCAGACCCGGCGCAGCCCCAGGCCCACCGTGGCCGGTACCAGGAACTCCAGCCTGGTGCGCATCCTGGCCAGGTAGTCGTGGTCCACGCTGCGGTTCTCCCCCGGCGGCTCCGCCGGGTTGCTCATCCCGAACAGCAGGCCACCCTCCTCGGGCCGCCAGTACAGCCCGGCGCTCAGGTCGAAGACCATGGGCACCCGGCCCGGGTGCAGGTCGGGGTGCTGTTCGGTCACCGCGACCTGGTGCCTGACCCCGCCGGCCGGGATCCGGATCCCGGCCAGGGCGCCCACCTGGGCCAGCTTCGGCCCGCCGGTGAGCACGACGAGCGGCGCGTGCACCTCGCCGTCGCTGGTGGTCACGCCGCGGACCTGGCCACCGTCGGTGAGCAGGCCGCGGAACGCCACCCGTTCGGCGACCGTGACGCCGGTGGACAGCAGGGCCACGGTGTACGCCGCCACGTTGCGCGGCGGGCTGATGTACCCGTCGTCGGCGCAGAACGTGCCGCCCAGGGTCTGCCCGGGGGCAAGCGCGGGGTTGACCGCGTCCACCTCGTCCGGGTCCAGCCAGACCGCGCCGATGCCGAACGCCGACTGCATGGCCAGCCGCTCCTTGGCGGCCCCGACCTCGGCCGCGGTGAAGCACGGCAGCAGGTAGCCCTGACTGACGAAGCCGGAGTCGGTGCCGAGTTCGGCGCGCTGCCCCAGGTAGAACCGGCGGGACCAGATGCCGAGCCGGACCGCCTCCGGGGTGCCGCCCTGCATCCGGACCACGCCCGCGGCGCGGCTGCTCGCGCCCTGGCCGAGCAGGCCCTTCTCCACCAGGACGACCCGCTCCAGGCCGGCCTGGCGCAGGAAGTAGGCGCACCACGCGCCGACGGTCCCGCCGCCGACCACGACCGCGTCGGCGGTCTGGGGAAGCATTGGCACGGGCACGATGCTGACATAAACTGAACATTCAGTCAAGACTGGCCGAGGGCCGAGGGCCCGTGACGAAGGAACAGGGCCGCAGGCCAGCAGGGGGTTCCGGGGGGTCGCCCCCCGGGCCAGCACTGGCCGCAGGCCAGCGAGGGGTTCCGGGGGGGCGCCCCCCGGGCCAGCACTGGCCGCACGCCAGCGGGGGGTTCCGGGGGGGCGCCCCCCGGGCCGGCAAGGCCCGTCGAGGCGGCGAGACGCACCGGAGGAACGATCGCATGTACGGGCTGAGCGAGTCCGACCTTGACATCCAGAAGCGTGCCGCGGCGTTCGCGGACGAGCTGATCCCGTTCGAGGTCACCGCCGAGCTGGCAGGCGGGGAGCTGCCCGCCGAGGTGACCGCGGGCCACGCCGCGCGCGCCAGGGAGCTCGGCCTGTGCGCCACGAACATGCCGGCCGAGATGGGCGGCGGCGGCTGCACCGCGCTGCAGCAGGTGCTGGTCCAGGAGCAGGCCGGCCGGGTCACCAACGCGCTCGGCTGGGTGGCCAGCACTCCCCCGTCCTGGCTGCCGTCGGTGGCCACCGCGGACCAGCTCGAGCGCTACGTGCGCCCGGCCGTGCGGGGCGAGCGGGAGGAGTGCTACGCGATCACCGAGGAGGGCGCGGGCTCCGACGTGGCGGCGATCGAGGCAACCGCCCGCAGGGACGGTGACGGCTACCTGCTGAACGGCGTCAAGTGGCACGTCACCTCGCACAACACCGCCGACTTCGCGTTCTTCCAAGCCAAGCTGGACGGCGGCACGCACCACGGCGAGCACGCCATGTTCCTGGTGGACCTGCCCAGCCCCGGGGTGACGGTGGTGCGCACCCCGGCGTACACGCACACGTTCAGCCACCACCACCCGGTCGTCTCGTTCACCGATGTCCGGGTCCCCGCCGCGAACCTGATCGGCGCCGAAGGGGACGGCATGGCCTTCGCCTACGAGTGGTTCCGGTTCGAGCGGCTGATGGTGGCGGCCCGGTGCCTGGGCGCCGCCGGGCGGCTGACCGAGGAGATGACCGCGTTCGCCAGGGAGCGGCAGGCCAGCGGCCGGCCGATCAGCGAGTACGGCCTGGTCGGCGGGATGCTCGCGGACAGCCTGACGGAGCTGTTCGCGGCCAGGGCGCTCACCTACGAGACCGCGCGGGGCATCGACCGGGGCACCGACGTGAAGGTCCTGCACGCCCAGTGCTCCATGGCCAAGCTGTACTGCTCGGAGATGGCGGGACGGGTCGCCGACCGGGCCGTCCAGGTGTTCGGCGGCCGCGGTTACATGCGGGAGAACGTGGCCGAGAGGTTCTACCGCGAACTGCGGGTGGAGCGGATCTGGGAGGGCACGAGCGAGGTCCAGCGCGCGATCATCGCCGGCCAGATGGTCAAGCGCGGCCCGCCGTCCTTGGCCTGAGGCCGGCACCCGCCCGGGCGCCGTCACCCACCCGAGCCGCCGTGGCCACCGACGCCGAGTTCGTCGCCATCACGCCGGACGGCAGGACCGTCCTGGCGGCCAGCGCCGGCCCGGGCACGGTGACCCCATTGACACCGCGACCGACACGGTGGTAGCGCCGCGGGCCGGTCGCCCGGTGAACTGGGCCGGGCCCGGGGTCAGTGCACCCGCTCGGGGATGCCCGCGGTCCAGGCCCGCTCGCCCTGATAGCCCCGGGCGACCATGGTCACGAACTGGTAGACCGCGTCCTCCTCGCGCGACAGCGGGCCCGGCACGGCGTGCGGGGAACTGAGCCCGCGCTGCACCGACTCGCACGCCTGCCAGTCCTGCCGGTTGGTGATGTCCCAGAACTCGACGGCGTACCCCGGATCGAACCCGGGCCTGGCCAGCGACTCCGGGGCGAACGCCCAGGTGCACTCGATCTTGGTCCGGTCGGCGGCCAGCGGGATCATCTTGTGCATCATCACGTAGTCCGGATGCAGGCTCAGCAGCAGGTTCGGGAAGATGCCCACGTAGATGACCGTCCGCAGCCCGGTCGCGTCCAGGCCGCGCAGCGCCACCCCGGAGCTCGTCCCGTCCAGCGACATCGTCGCCATGCCGTCGCGCAGGTCCATCCAGCCGCCGACCCAGATGCCGGGAGCCGAATAGTTCTCCCCGCTCTTGGGCGGGCTCACCTTGCACAGCTCCGGGTGGATCACCGGGCAGTGGTAGCACTCGTGGTAGTTCTCGGTGAGGATCTTCCAGTTGGCGGCCGCGTCGTAGTCGTGCCGGCCGGCCACCACCAGCCGCTCCATCTCGTACGGCGCGACAAGTTCCTCCATGCTGCCCAGGCAGTCCGCGAGCGGGCCAGCCTTGCCCGCCTCGTCCACGAACACCAGGCCGTGCCACTCGGTGACCGGCAGCTCGGCCAGGCCCCACTCGGCGGTCACGAACCCGGGGCGGTTCTTGAAGCCCGCCGCCGCCCGCAGGTCGCCGTTCAGCCCGTAGGTCCAGGAGTGGTAGGGGCAGATGATCACCTTCTGCTGGCTGGACGCCCCGCACGGCAGCAGTTCGTGGCCCCGGTGCCGGCAGGTGTTGGCGAACGCGTGGAGCACGCCGTCCTCGGCGCGGGTCAGCAGGACGCCGGCCGTGCCCAGCGGCTCGGCGCGCATGTCACCCGGGCCGGCTACCTGATCGCTGCGGCACACGTACACCCAGCCGCCGCCAAACATATGCCGCTTCTCCCACTCGAACACCGCCGGATCGACGTACGCGGCCCGGGGCAGCATCCGGCTTTCCCCGAACGGCAGCAGGGACTGCGCCACGGCGGCGGGGTCAAGAGGGGCAGGGGGGAACAATGTTTGACTGATCATACAGTCAAGCCTAAGCGGCGGGCGGCGGGCTGTCCAGGCGGCAGGGGGCCGCCAGCGGGGCGCGGGGCGCGGGGCGCGGGGCGCGGGGCGCGGGGCGCGGGGGTGGCGCGGTGGCGGCCGGGCGCCCATGGGGCAACGGCTCCGGGCGCCCGCGGCGGGCCGGGCGCGGGTGCGGGTGACGGGACCTGCGCCGCCGGTTGCCGTGTCCTCTCCCGGGAGCAACGACTACCAGGCTGCTGCCGCTATCCTGACCGCTGCGTCACTAACGCTTGACGTCGTCAAAAGGACCCCCGTGCCGTACGCAACGCCCCCCGCCGATCTGATGCCGGTCATCGACGCGCCACCGCCGCCGATGGTCTCGATGGCCCCCGGTGGCAGGTACCTCGCGCTCGTTCACTACGCGGCGCATCCGGAGGTCGCCATGCTGGCCCGCCCGTACCTGGCGCTGGCCGGGCTGCGGATCGACCAGCGGCTGCGGGCCCGCCGCCGGCTGCGCCGCGCGGGCAGGCTGTCGGTGCTGCGCATCTCCGACGGGCGCGAATGGTTCCTGCCGCTGCCCGACGGGGCGCAGGTAGGCTCCCCGGCCTGGGCGGCCGACGGGCGCCGGTTCGCGTTCACCGTGGACCGCGCCGACGGGGTCGGGGTGTGGATCGCGGACGCGGAGACCGGCGAGGCCGCCGAACTGTCCGGCCTGTCCGTGTGCGACGTGCTGGGCGGGGATCCGTCCTCGGGCGGCGGGACGGTGCGCTGGTCCCGCGACGGGCGGTCGCTGCTGGTGCTCGCCTGCCCGCCCGGCAGCCCCCCGCTGCCCGAGCCGACTCCCGAGCCACGGCTGGAGGAGACGGCCGGGAAGCGGTCGCAGCTCGCCACCTACCAGGACCTGCTGCGCACCCATGGCGACGAGGACCGCTTCGAGGTGCTGGCCACCTCGATCCCGTGCCGGGTGGATCCGGCCAGCGGGGAGCGTACCCAGCTCGGCCCGCCGGGCCGCTACTACACGCTGCAAGACTCGCCGGACGGGACGCACCTGCTGGTCCAGCGGCTGCGGCGGCCGTTCTCGTTCCGGGTGCCGTGGGTGTGGTTCGCCCGCAGCACCGAGATCTGGGCCGCCGGCGGTGGCGTCCGCGCGGTAATCGCGGACCAGCCGGTCAGCGACGAGGTGCCCCGCCAGGGCGTGCCGCTCGGCCCGCGCCTCATCGGCTGGGAGGAGCGCGCACCGGCGAGCCTGACCTGGGTGGAGGCACTGGACGGCGGAGATCCGGTGGCCCCGGCCGAGCATCGCGACCGGGTGTTCCGTTTCGCCGCGCCGTTCGACGGTGCGCCGCGGCGGGCGTTCGACGTGCGGCACCGCTGCCTCGGCTGGTACGACCTCGAGACGCCGGATCAGGTCCTCATGGTCGAGCACGACCGCGACCGCCGCTGGCTGACAACATGGTGGTGCGACCTGAGCGCGCCACAGGAGTCCCGCGCGGTGTTCGACAGGTCGGTGGACGACGCCTATGGCGATCCGGGCACGCCGCTGCGGGTGACCAACCCCGACGGCTCGCAGACCGTACTCGGCGACGGAACGGGCATCTACCTGCGCGGGGAGGGCGCCACCCCGGAGGGGAAGCGGCCATTCCTCGACCGATTCGACCTCGCCACGGGCGAGGCTGTCCGGCTGCACGAGAGCCCCCCGGGGGCCACCGAGTACGTGCTGGGCTTCACCGCGGCCGGCCGGGACGAGGTGCTGCTCTGGCACGAGAGCCCCGCCGAGCCGCCGAACCTGCTCGTGGCCGGCCTCGGCGGTTCCGGGCGGCGGCCGCTGACCTGCTGGCCCGATCCGCACCCCCAGCTCACCAGGGGCACCAAGCGGCTGATCGCGCACGACCGCGGCGACGGGGTGACCCTGTCCGGGATGCTCTACCTGCCGCCGGGCCACGACCCCGCCGTGCATGGCCGGCTGCCGCTGGTGGTCTGGGCGTATCCCTACGACTTCGGCAGCGCGGACACCGCCGGCCAGATCAGGGCCGACAGCTTCGAGTTCACCCGGGTCACCGCGCTCGGCCCGGTGGTGTTCACGCTGCGCGGCTACGCCGTGCTTGCCGATGCCACCATGCCTGTGATCGGTGACCCGGAGACGATGAACGACACCTACCTGGAACAGGTCACCGGCGCCGCCGAGGCCCACATCCGGGCACTCGACGAGGCGGGGATCATCGACCCGGCCCGGGTCGCCATCGGCGGGCACAGCTACGGGGGGTTCATGACGGCGAACCTGCTCGCGCACACCACGTCGTTCGCGGCCGGGATCGCCCGCAGCGGCGCCTACAACCGCACCCTGACGCCGTTCGGTTTCCAGACCGAGCGGCGCAGCTACTGGGAGGCCGCCGAGGTCTACGACCGGGTCTCGCCGTTCCGGTTCGCCGACCGGATCAGCGCGCCGCTGCTATTGATCCATGGCGAGCAGGACGGCAACTCGGGGACCTTCCCCATCCAGTCGGAACGGCTGTTCCAGGCGATCCGCGGCAACGGCGGCACCGCGCGGCTGGTGATGCTGCCCCACGAGGGCCACGGTTATCTCGCCAGGGAATCGGTCATGCACGTGCTGGCCGAGGAACTCGACTGGCTGGAGCGCTGGCTCGGCCCGGGCTGGAGCGGCACGGCCGCGGCCGCCGCATCGGATCAAACGGCGCCGGCCGCCGCACCTGACGATACGGACCCGGACGACACGGCCCCCGGTGCCATGGCCCCGGACAACACGGTCCCGGACGGCGCCGCGCCGGCGCGGCGCGTCCCGAGCGCGCCGACGTGAACCCGGCCATCGCCGGCGCTGTCTTCGCGATCATCTTCGTAGGAGAACTGCCCGACAAAACGATGCTTGCCGCGCTGGTGATGTCCACCCGCGGGCGGCCCTTCGAGGTCTGGCTCGGCTCCGCCTCGGCCTTCTTCGCGCATGTGGTGATCGCCACCACCCTCGGCACCGTCGTGTTCCACCTGCTGTCGCCGCGGGCCCTGGACGGCGTGGTCGCGGCGCTGTTCCTGGCCGGCGCCGGCCTCGCGGCCGCCGAGGCGGTGCGGGAGCACCGGCGCAACGGACAACCGGAGCCGGTGCCGCCGGTGCCGCCGGCCCGGCCGGGCCGCACCGCGCTCGCCGCCTTCGCGCTCATCTTCGCCGCCGAATGGGGCGACCTGACCCAACTGCTGACCGCCAACCTGGCCGCCCACTATCACTCGCCGCTGTCGGTCGCGACCGGCGCCACCGTGGCCCTGTGGGCGGCCGCTGCGCTCGCCGTCACCAGCGGGCGCTGGCTGGGCAAGCTGGTCAACGCGGTCATCATCCGCGCCGCCACCGCCGTGCTGCTGGCCGGGCTCGGCGGGTACGCCATCTGGGCCGCCCTGTCCTGACACCGGCCACCCCGGGCCTGACGGGAGCCAGCCGCCGGCCCGCCACTCCCTATGCTTGACCGGCATGAGAGGCCGCCAGCCGAACCCGCTCGGGGAATCGCTCACCCCCCGGCAGAAGCGGGTGTTCGCGGTGGTGGGCGGGCTACTGATCGTCCTCGCGGCCGGCGTCGGCATCTGGGCGGCCGTGAGCCCGGGCAGTTACGGGCGGTCCAGCCACGGCTGCGTCAACGTCGTCGAGCCGAGCAGCACCGGCGGCGCCATCCTGCATCAGTGCGGGAGCGCGGCCCGGGCCCTGTGCCGCAGCGCGTTCGCCCACAGCAGCAAGCTCGACCTGCTGACCCGGCCGCAGTGCCGCCTGGCCGGCCTCGGGCCGCCCCGGAACCCATGATCACGGACGAACGCCCGCGGGAGCCGCCGGGTGATCGTCGGCAACCAGCCAGGCCGGCAAGCAGCACGGTTTACAAATCATCTCTCGAGAGATGGCTCCCAATAGCAGTGACCAGCCACCCGCACCTGGCATCCGCAAGCTGACGGATCCGCGCACGATGCGGGCGATCACCCATCCGGTCCGGCTGGCACTCATCGAGGCCCTGCTGCTTGAGGGCCCGCTGACGGCTACCCGGGCCTCGGAGATCATCGGCGAATCCCCCACGACGTGCTCGTTCCACTTCCGCCAGCTCGCCAAGTACGGCTTCGTCGAGGAGGCGGGCGGCGGTCCCGGCAGGCTGCGGCCCTGGCGGCTGTCCCACCTCGGCATGAACTTCAGCGACCTGCACGAGGACCCGGAGACCGCCGTCGCCGCCCGGGCCCTGGACCAGATGCTGCGCGACCGGTTCTTCGCCCACCTCCAGGCGTTCTACGACAACCGCAGCAGCTACCCGCGCGAATGGCAGGAGGTCACCGGCGGCAGCGAGTTCATCCTGCACATCACCCCCGCCGAACTGCGGGCCCTGGACGAGCAGATCACCGAGCTCTTGCGGTCCTACTCCGACCGTCTCGAGGACCCGGCGAAACGGCCTCCCGGCTCGCTGCCGGTCGAGGTGCTCCTGTTCGGCTACCCGCTGCGGCCGCCAGGTAAGGCGGCGGCGACGTGAGCACCCGGCGCTTGCTTGCCATCAGGGACGCCCGTGTCTACCTGATCGGGCAGACCTTCTCGATGCTCGGCGACTCCGCCCTCTGGCTGGCCATGGGGATCTGGGTGAAGACGATGACGGGCAGCAACGGCGCGGCCGGTCTGGTGTTCTTCTTCTTCACCGCACCGACGCTGTTGGCGCCGGTTGCCGGGCTGATCGTGGACCGGGTGCGCCGCCGCCCGCTGCTGATGGTGACCAACGCGTGCGCCGGCGCCGTCCTGCTGCTGCTCATGGTCCACGGACGGGGCCAGGTCTGGCTGGTCTACCTGGTGATGGCGCTCTATGGCCTGGCCTACACGCTGCTCGGATCCGGCCAGTCGGCACTGCTCACCGTCCTGGTCCCGGCGACCTGCTGCCCGACGCCAACGGCGCGCTGCGCACCGTCCAGGAATCCTTGCGCCTCATCGCGCCGCTCGCGGGCGCCGGGCTGTTCGTCCTGGTGGGGGCGCACGTGGTGGCCATCATGGACGCCGCCACGTTCGCTGTGCCCGTGCTCTGCCTCGCCGTCTACGGCTGCTCGAGCCCCGCCCCCAGCCCAGCGGCGGGCGCTGGCGCGCCGAGGTGCTGGCCGGATTCCGGTATCTGGCCGAGACCCCGGTGCTGCGCCAGCTCGTGATCGCGGGGGCGTGCATGCTGACCGTGTTCGGGTTCTCCGAGACGATCGTGTTCGCGATCGTGGGCCAGGGCCTGCACCGGCCGCCCGCGTTCGTCG